>Ga0209337_1001238_pt1 | contig 19638 bp, 20 predicted proteins | sample LinPmetageLP53_FD_184044 | JGI IMG/M metagenome (GOLD analysis project Ga0209337, IMG submission 184044) | Marine viral communities from the Pacific Ocean - LP-53 (SPAdes) (version 2) | ecosystem: Environmental > Aquatic > Marine > Oceanic | place: Pacific Ocean | collected 2010-02-08 | reverse complement strand
CAGTGATAACACCTAAAGACCTGAGAGCATGAATTGTCTCATGGTTCATTACCTCAGCTACGGCCTCAAACAATTGGTCTTCGTTCATGTTGGGGTCATAAACCCCGACAGCCAAAGCTATTGTCTTTGTTGTGCCAGCAAAGCTGCCTTCTGCCATGCCATCTATAAAGCCTGTTTCAGCCTCAAGCTTAACGTCACTCATGCCCATTTTAGTGAGCATCTCACGCAGTCGGCTAAATACGTTTGCTTGTTTTGGTGCAAATGAACCAAACTGACTTGGGTCTACATTGGCCTGACCGTCAGTAGATGCTCTTTCACTTGTAGCAGCTCTTTCAGCACGTTCTCTGGCTTCTGTCTCTTGAACGGCCTTGAATAGCGCATCAGATTCAGCCCTAAGCTTGTCCCGTTCCATCTCTTTTAGGTAAAGGTCAGCTTCCACTTGGGCCGCATTGTCAGCAGTGTCTACTGCTTCTGGGTTCTGATATGTGGCCTTGTTGTCATCAGATATAATGCCACGACGAACCATCTCAGACTTAACCTCAGCAAGTGCCGTGGTTGTTGATCTGTTACTGGGCCTAGAGCCTGTGGTAACTTTTTGGTTCGGTTTGGTTCCAACCTTCTCCAAGGCTTCTTTAATTGCCTTCGGGGAAAACTTGCCCAAGCTCTTAACGCTATCTACAGCGGCGTCAAATGCGCGTTGATCGTAACCACCCTTCTTCTGAGTTCTTGTGCCAAGCTTTCTGTCTTGCTTGCCTCTCATGGCCTTAGATGGCGCACGGGCCACCTTGCCACCGCCAACAGCCATGTCTTGTATCTTCTTAATTATATCTGGTCGGCTATCACCCTTTTGAGCTATCCCAGCCCTTAGCGCCTCAGTCCTAACGGCTTGAGGTAGTTTGGTCGGGTCTTTAATCTTTAACTGAAGCTCTTGAGCCTTAGATACCTTAGCGGTTTCTGCCAATGTATCCACTTCAGCTTGGGCATCTAAAGCAGATTGTTCTTCTGGGGTGACCACTGGGTCAGCGGCAGGATCGGCCACAGGATCGCCGTACAGGCCCTCTGTGGTGGCTTCTCCCTCTCTGGTGACCGCTGGTGACCTTTGGGCCGCAGCTAGGCCACGATCACGCTTAATGGTGTTCTCTGCCTCAAGGGTCTCTATGTCTGCTTCTAGTTCTTTGTCTTTTTGCTGTTGACTTAAATCACCACGGAACGCAGCACCCGCACCGCCCAATCCACCGCCAAGTATGCCGCCAGCGACACCAGCTTCAATGTACTCTTGTAAAGCCTCATCACTTTTTGTTGGGTCCCACTCCAAGCCAGCTTGTTTTCGCTCTATCATCTGCTGGCCTATTTCGGTAAGGCCCTCAGCGGCAACACCAGTAGCCCCAGTTTTTGCTGTTCTTGCAAAAAGACCACCTTTTCCCAACGCTTTGATTGGCTTTAAAACAAGAATAGCGTTTGCCGCTGCCTCAAGTGCAACTTGACCAAAAGTTGATAAAAGTGCCTTTGAAGCATCAACCCTCTCAAGCTCACCTTCTGCAACTTGTCCTTCTTGTCTTTGAATGTTTCCACCAAACAAAAGAGGACCAGATGTTAAGGCTGTTCCCAAGTATGCCCCAAGAGATGTTCCAGCAATCACACCAGCAGGCCCACCAACGAGGCCTAAGGTCCCACCTATGCCGCCGCCAATGTAAGTTCCCGCCGCACTAAGACCGAGTTGTGGTGCCTGTTCAGCGGCAAGTTCCCCAGCAAATCTACCAGCACTTCCAACGTCCTCTACTTCAGAGAAAGTTGTTCTGTCCACCATAGAGCCAAGCTCATTTAAGCGTCCTTCAGCTTTGTCTGTAACGCCTTCGCCAAACTCTTCTATAATGTCAGAGCCTAAACCTTTGCCAGCGTACTCTATTGCTGTGCCGCCGCGAGACTTAATCATCTGATAGCCCTGACGCAGGGCTGTGCGATATGTATTTTCGTCTAGGCCCTCAGGAATATCTACAGTCTCACTTGGTTCACTTGAACCAAAATACTCTTGATAAATCTGAGCGTATGGGGCCTCTTGCTGACCAACATACGCATCTATACGTCCTTGCTCTTCTGGTGTTGGAGTATCACCAGCTATCTCTACAGAATAAGGTGTCTGAGAAAACTTACCTACCGCATTAATTACAGCCATATTTACACCTTATGAAGTTGCAGTTCGCATATCTTGCGTTTTTGGAAGCGCAGCAAGACCAGCTTGCCTTCTGTAGCCCTGAATATCTACAAGATTACTAGTCAGCATAAGTCTTAATGATTTTAAGTAAGCATCGTCTTGTGGTTCTAAACTAACACCATCTGTAGATTTTGCTTCCAATTTTGCAATTTCAGTTGCTATTCTTGCATTGTCTCCTGATAGGCTATTTATCAAAGAAACCATATTGCTTGAAGATAACCCAGATTTACCAGCCTTTGCAGCAGCAGCTTCTATTCCAGCTTGGAACTTCAGTGTCTTGAGCTTCGCAGCATCACTAGCCTGTCGGCTCTTCATAAGACCAGCTATGCCCACCTGACCAGCCTCACCAAGCGCACCGCCTAGTGTTGGCTGTTTGGATGACATAAGGGCCATGCCAGCGTTAGCCAGAGCCATCCACTTATCACTGTCTGCGTTAGCCTCTTGGCTTTTAAGTAGATCAAGGATTTGACTGCTGGCACTGCTACCTGTACCGCCTTTGCCTCCTTTGCCGCCAGAACCTTTATTTTGTGCCGCAATTTGACGCTGTCTCTCCGCTTCAAATGCTGCGTTAGACTGAGAATCTAAAGCAGCCTGTTCATCCATCTCCGTGATGATGCTTGATCCAGAGGCATCTGTATTAACTGCATCTAAATCCCCCTGTGGGCTTACACCAGATTCAACTGAATTAACTGTTGAATTATTTTGATCTTGGCTTGCTGCTATTGATTCATCTGCATCGGTTGGAGTGTCTGATGTAACAAAACCATCTTTCGCCAATCTATCAAGAAACTTTTGTCCTTCGTTTAGGGTTTTTATGTTTTCAGCCCCAACTTCAGGAAAGGTGGCCTCAACAGCCTGATTAACAAATTCAGCCCCACCAAGTAATCCTCTTCCTAGAAGAGCCACAGCATCACCAACCGTATTATCTACAGCCTGTCCAGACTTTATAGCCATCTCTAAAGCGTCACGTTGAGTGGTATATGCCTGTATTTGCTCTGGGGATAAATCTTTATTATTTGCAAGATTACTATTTAAATCAGCTAAAACTTCAGAAGGACTTCTGTATCCAATGTCTTTCTTAACAGATATTGGGCCAGCATCTCCAAACATAGTAGGGTCAGAATCCACCCCACCAAACCCTAAGAAGTTTTCATCTTTTCCTTCAAAAGCAGTTGTTTCTGCATCTCCCTGCCTCATTATATTTGTACGACCTTGAGCGCCACCAATCATAGGCCCATATTCACCTGTCTCTCGCATGGTGGGCTTTTCATAGTAAGGCATAGTTACACTAGGAGATTCTTCATACGTTTGTAGATTGTAACTTTGAAAAGGTGATTGACGCCCAGGGGTATATATATTTCCACCCCCAGCCAATACAGCTTTCGCCCCTTCAACACGATTACCAAAATATCCTATGTCATTTTGAATATTATCACTCAAGATAGTGTCTGAACTGGCAATTGCGGCTCTGTCTGCTGCGTATGGGTCAACAATACTAAATTTTGCCTGTTCATTTGCTAGCCTTTGATCCTCATCTCCATATCCAGATGACTCGCCTGTAATCATCAAGTCATCATTTCTTTTTTGCCTTTCATCAGCAGCCTTATTTTGATCAAGCTGACTTTGAATTATCTCTGAAGTGGACGGGTCATCAAAAAAGAAACCTTGTTCAGTACCTTCGTCACCCTTGGCAAACGCACCACCTAATCCTGCATCCCGAACATCTACATCTGCACTTAAAGCAGACTGAACTTCTCTAGCTTGATCGGCAACAGCCATATCCTGATCAGCAACAGCCATAGCATCATAGTCTTCTGCTGAAAGTAAGTTTCTCTCAACACTAGGAAGTTTGCTTTGCTCATTTATTTGCTGTTGTTGTTCTGCTATGTAATCCTGTAATTCACTGGCTGATGGACCTCTAGGACTTTTACCAGCCGTTACTCTATTGGCATAATCCTCAATGGCCTTGGCTTCAGCTTGTTTGTTTTGTATGGAAATTCCTCTAGCAACACTTTTATCAAGTTCAGGTGATGCAAGGTTTGCATTAAAGTCCATGCCTTGAGGGCCACCACTTAGAATACTAGCCATGTTTTCTCTTTGGCTTTTTAACATGCCACGTTCAGCCATAAGTCTTCTAGAGTTTTCTGCTGCTGCCGCCGCATCCGCAAATCTGCTTTGTTGATCCTGTGCGGCAATAACACTTGCAAAATCTGGGTCTTGATTAATATCAAAAGGCCGCATTCCAGTGGCCTCTTGCTGTAATTGTTTTACAAGCTCATTAGATGCACGAACCCTTCCAGCTTCATCATCCAAACCACGTTGAACAGATGGTTGGTTTAGTTCAATTGCACCTATATTTGGTGGTATAAAGCCACCCGCATTTTTTATGGCATTTTGCTGACGCTGCATATTAAACAAATACTCAGCCTCAGTCATTGGTCGGCCTTCAGCAAGCATTTGCGCCTCTGCGCCACCGCCCATGCTAGATGGTGCTTGTAGACCACCCCTGTTTCTCAGGTATTCGTCTGCCATTATTTTTGTTTTTGATGGGTCGCTTGTATCTGCATTTATTGCATTCAAGTAGTCCATCGCATCTTGAGGTATAACAACATCATCTGCGTAAGGGTCTGGGCTTCTGTCAATCTCGCCCAAGGCAGTTATAGCACTGTCTCTTGCTCTACCTCTAGCGCCCTCTCTTACATTTTCTTGTGCTGGGGTTCTTCCCTCTTTGTAGGCTAAAGCGTTTCTTTTTCGCTCTTCATTAAACGCATTAAGTCTTTCTATTTCAGCAAGACTAGCAGCGGCAGCTTCATCAGAGGTGGCATTAAAAGTTGGATTAACCCTATCAGGGTACGGCCTTTCATCAGCAAGGTTAGGAAAAGCTGAACCAGAAAACGGTCTAACACCTGTTTCTTGATTTCTAATCATATCTGTTGTTGTAGATGGAACCAAACCTGTTGCTAAAGCTTCTTGTCTTAATCTTTCTTTTTCAGCCTTTTCATAGTCATCTGCCATCAAGAGGTCACCCTCTATGTCAGAATCTTGCTGAATGTCATATTCAGAAGGTTCTGCTACAGGAGCGTCCAGTGACTGCACGTCATCAATTACTTGAGATTCTGTGGGCCTACCAGCGGATGTGACTGTCTGGTCATTAGTGGCACCCGTCTCAGCTTGAAGCTCTGCTATTTTTGCAGCTTCCTCAGCCTGTGCAATGTTTTCTTTGCCACGTCTAACCGCAATGTTTAATTGCGCTGGAGCTAGCTTTGTCGCTGTCTCTTGGAATGCCTCTGGTGCATTCTCGTTTGGTATAATTACACCACGACTACGCATACGCTTGAAGAACAATGGCATGGACGATTCAAGCTGTTCCAATGTATTGGCAGTAACGTAACGCCGCTCACCAGCAAAGATTGGGCTATTCTTTGGGAACTCTAAGAAGAAAGCCTTTTCTCTTTTAGTCTTACCGCCACCAGCAGCTAAACTTAGTATGCCGCCACTAGCCATAGGCATTGGTGCCTGTGGTTGTGCTTGACCTTGTGGCTGCATGTTTGGTTCAACTGAACTTTTCGGGGCCATAGCTTGAGCCATCTGCGCCAAACCACCTTGAGGCACACCAGCGGCAGAAACTACATCTTGTGCCACTGTCTTCTGATCAGCGGCACCCCTAGTCTTCATTTCATCACTCATACGTTTACGGCGAGTTATCTCACCAAGTACAAGGAATTGAGGGGCTACACCTTTAGGCTGCTTCATCTCTTGAACTAGCTGTTGCTGAGAGAAGTTCTTCAGGTCATCCTGTACTTGTAATATATTCATCCCATAAGCCCTTTATAGAGACCAAGACCAGATATACCTAGACCCAGTGCTTGCTGTACTGGGTTGTAAGGTGTCAAGCTTGTTGCGGTTGTACTTGGAGTGACAGGTATACCGCGAAGAACACTTGAGTATAGACCTAGTTGTTGCTCTGGGAATGCTTTCTGTTTTAAGAAATCATCATAAGCCAGATCAAGGCCAGCTTGATCCGCTGCCTGTCTACTTTTACCAACTGTCTCAAGGTACTGAGCGTCCTGTATGGCGGCTGCTCTTGACCTATCCTCAAGGCCTGACGCAAAGTCTAACGCACCTTGTTGCCGTGTAAGGTCAGCGACTTCACCAGACTGTATTCTGGCTGCTTCACTCGCGCTAATTCCTTGTGTACGCGCAAGCTCTGCGGCCTTCTGACGTTGAAGGTCCATCTGTGCGCCACGATCCTGCAAGAACATACTTTGAGCATCTTGATAGGCCCTTTGTTGACCCTCTGCTTGTATGCCCATCATTCTATCTAACGCATCATCTTGAGCTAGGCCCTCCATTACGCCCTGACGCGAACCGCCAAAGGCTCCAGCACTTACGGCTCCAGAGGATCGACCAGCTTGCATTTGCTGATAGTCTTTTAAAGCTTCAGACTTTTGCCTTTGAACCACCTCATCCATATATGGAGACATGTACTTTGACACATTATCTCCAGTAAACTCTGTCATAGGGTCGTATTCAAACTGATCAGCAGTGTATGCTTTGTACCCAGAATAAGGATCGGCTAAAGTTTGTGCAGACTTTACGGCAGCGTCAGTTACAGGAGTGCCATCAGCCGCCACCTGACCGATCATGTCATATGCTTTAAATACATCTGGATCAGTCTCAGCTAGCCTTTGGCCCCCGTAGGGCGTGTATGGCTCTAGAGATTGAGCTTCAGCTCTTGCCAAAAGACGTTCAAACTGTGGCTGAACATAGTCTGGAAGATTAGAAGTAGTGTTTGTGCTTGTTGTAGTCACCTGTTGAGGTTGATTAGGTGCTGAACCGCCGCCGCCCTTACCCATTATTCTATCTCCATCTTGTACGCTATGTAGTGTGGCTCCCATCCGTATGCACGGAGCCATCTATCCCAGCCTTTGCGACCATATCCCTCTAGTTGGGTACAGCCATTTTCTTTGGCAAACTTTGTCATAACCTTTTGAGCCTGAGGTAACCATTCACGCATTCTAGAACCTCCAATCCAATCCATAGCCAATGACTTACACTGAGGATATACAACAACTCTAGTTGTTAGTGCTGCTACAACCCTGTCTTCTTCCATTACGACCCAAAGGCCATAAAAGCCACTTTTAATACCTTCACGAACATCGTTCAGTTCAAACCTGCAACCAGCAGTTAATACAGACCTACGCAAAACTCTTGATACATCATTCCAGATAACGTCAACTACGGCAGTAGGTACAGCAGTTAATACTAGGTTATCTAAAAATACATCCTTCATGCATAGCCGCCCATAGCAGCCTTTTTGACAGCTTCAACTGTCTCAGGCTTTCCCTCATTGATGACATCCAAGACATCTTCGCCTAAGGCCTCACTGGTGGGAGCCTTAACAACGTACTCATTGTCTGTAAGAAGGATTTGCTGATCGTCTAAACGGGCTGGCATCATGTCATCAGTGCCAGAACCGTCTGTCGGGCCTTGAACCATGCCACCGTCACCGCCGCTAAGTTTTGCAATGGTTTGATCAAACTCACCAGAGTTTACGCTGGTTACAAGCTGACGTAGCTTTTGCTCACCATGCTGTTGAACAAACATAGCTAAAGCCATTTGAGCCTCTTCGCCCTGTATCATGCCCTTGATGGCCTTAGCCGCCAATACAATGACTTCTTGCTCATTGGGCATTGCAGCTCCCTGAGGGGCCATAGGGGGCGCTGGAGGGGCCATAGGAGCGTTCTGTGGCATCGTTGCTGCCTCAGGTACGCCACCAGCCGCTAACGACACTATACCGCCCCGTGCAAGACGCGCTGCTTGACCCATCATTCTAGGACTAGCCATACGCCGCAACATGCCACCGTCATTGTAATTGTACTTGTATAAGTCATCCGCGCTTTGCGGTGTGCTTATACCGTAGTCAAACTCACCATCATATCCTGGCCTAAAGCTGTCTGGCCTTTTATTTTGTATTCGGGGTATGGGTCTTATTTCCCTGCCATCAAATTTACTTTCTTTTTCTTCCTCAGGAGCGGCACCACCCATACTGTAGTCTGGCATTGCAGCCATGCCGCCTAGGTACTGACCAACACCTGCTGCTGAACTTAACTGGCCTAACCCCCCGCTCATCACACCAGATGGCGCACCTTTTATTCCTGCTAAATTTTTTCCAAATTGCTTGTCATAGTTAAAGCCTTTAAATGGACCAGATTGAAGGCCAGAGTTGGCAGCACCCGAAACTTGCGTACCATAACTTCTCATTGCATCTAGCTGAGGTTGAGTGTAGCCCTTTAAAGGCCCTTGACTTCCAGCTACGTTTCCAAATTCTTTTGCCGTTGTATTAAAAGCATTAGCGCCAAGGTCATTTGCCCCATAGGCACCAGCATTAAATCCATCAGGCCCAAAGCCGCCTCCAGTTAAACCTCCTAGGGCAGCACCACCAAGGTATGAACCTAAGCCTGTCTTTACGCCCTCTTCAAGGTCACCTGTCTGAGCGAACTGACCTAAACCTGCGCCTAGAGAGCCAGCAATGAGTGGATTAGCTAGGAAGCCAGTAGCACCTAGTATACCCGCTGATGCCAAGCCCGATCCAAGCATTCCCGCTAGAAGTGGAAGAACCATGTTATTCTCCTTTGCCGCTCAGGACAGTTTGGTTCAATTGAACCTAAAGTTCATTTAACCGTATCTTTATCACGGCAACGCGTTTCAGTAAATAGTAGCTTTGCTGTCTATTGGAAGGTCTTTAATCACGCAGTACGCAACAACACGATCATCTAAGTGTATGCCATGTGAGCTGTATCTCTTGACCATCTCGCTTGCCACCCTGTTGCAGACATCAATTTTCATAAAGTACATGCCTTCACTTATTAGTGTTCGACCCTCACCGTAGCCAAGGTAAACCATTAAAGCAAAGACATGCATATCAAAGCATCAGCTCAAAATGTGGAGCATCAATGAACGGCCTGCGGGATTGAGACCTACGGGTGTCTATGTATGAGTTCATGGCGTTCTCAGCCGTTCCCTCAAAGGCACCGATATCATCAATGGTCCAAGCAGCGCCCCATCGTAGCTTTACATCACAAGAGGCAGCACCTTCCTTCATGGCGTCAGCAATCTCATCGTAGAGGTTAAGCTCCCAACGACCACCATTGCAGTAAGCCATTAGGTCCACTGCGTTACCATCAAGATGTTTTGACTTCATGGTTTGCGATGCCCCTTTCCTGACCAACTCCTGTTGTTCTGAAAATGTCCTCATGCCGCATATCACGCTGAAGTCTTGCTTGGTGACCCCTATGGCGTACTTCACGACAGTTACCAGCCTTTCGTCTACACCTTGCAGCTTTGAAAGGCTTCCCTTGCTTAATTTGTACCCCACGGTTCAATCCTTTTCTTTCTTAGGCTTTTCATTAATAAGCCTTGTTTGATTTGATATTAAAATCTTTTGCTTCTCTAAGGCAATGAACTGCCTGTCAATCTCGTTTAGTTCAATTGAACCAAAATCAAGAATGTCTATCACATTATCTTTTTCCAAAGAACTTACTCACTGACCTCATTCCTATGCTGGCGCTAACGATCCCACCTAAAGCAATTTGATACCACTGGGGCATGACCTCAAGTGCCGCAAAGCCACGGGCAACTATGTCATTTCCCCAATCTCCACAGAAGGCCAATATCAATGGAATACTGAAAAGAAGGGTTATCCATTCGTCCTTCCATGAGTTTTCGGTGGCCTTCATGGCCTCTAAGTCCCAATCCAACTCACCAGTTAACTGTTTCTTTTTTATCTCAGCCTCAGTCAGTTTGATCTGAGTCTTACCGTCTATAATGGATGTGGCAAGGCCAGTGAGGCTACCTATGAGTTGACCAATCATTTCTCATGCCCCACCCATACAGCAAACGCTCCTGTAAGTGCGCCTGTGACTGTTGCGGTCAGAGCCGTGGCCTGTGTGCTTACAACCTCCTGAGGGAGGCCCATAAACCACTCTATGACGCGAATGTACATGATGGTCATGACCAACATCATCAATCGCGGCATTATCTTCCAAGCTAAAATTTTCTCCATTGCTACCTTCATCAGAAACCTCCTTTAAGGCCGTCTAATATTTCAGACAAACTTGGTCGCTTGTCTTTCTTTTCATAGATACAGCTAAAGACCTTTGGGCATTCAGAAAAGTTTTTAGTTGGATAGTGATACCCCAAGCCGCCAAAACCCGCTGTAAATCTATACACGCAAACTTTTTGACCATTTACGTCTGTAAACCTCTTCCAGAGGTGACACTGAACGTGGGTTGGATTGGCAACCCCTGCTAGCGTTACAGATAATATTAAAGCATTTATCATTGGATAACCAATACAACCAAATAAACGCCGCCACCTAATGTGCCGATTATAGCCATGCACAAGGCGCTAATAGCTATGTTGTTTTGTATCTGACGTTTTGCTTCCATAGCCCTGTATACCGTGTCTTCTCTTTCCTTACGGATTTGCCTACGCATACCAAGCATCTCATCGTATGTGCCTAAACCAAATCTGTAATCCAACATGAACTTAATTTCTTTTTCTTTTTCAAGCAAAGTTTTTTTTCTAATGACAATGTCCATAGCTTCTTGTTCTATGTTGTCAGTGCCGTGAGATACCTTATCAAGCCATGTAGGCTTCTTGCGTTGAGACTCAGCTCTGGTGATGTCTGCAACAGCTCCGTACCAAGCCCCAAGCTGCTTGCTAACATCTTGCATCTCCCTGCCAGCACCAACTAGCATTTTTACGCCTTTGAATGCGGCGTTGGCTGCTGCAAATGCTGTAACAGGGTCTATCATTCACCTTACCTCAAGCTTGTTTAGGTTCAATTGAACCTAAATACATCTTACTTAGGTCACTACAGTAACGATCCCAACTTGGCATGTAGAGGACAGACCTCCAACGTAAGGGCTAAACGAAAGTGGAATCCTGAGAACCCCGTCAACTACAAATACAGAGCCATCCTCAAGTCCAGAATCATTAGTTGGAAGTGATGTGAATACTTGTGTGGAGTTTCTACCTTCGCCTGGGTTTTGCATTTGCTCCATGTACAGGGCGAATGACCTTACAATGTTGTCCATATAGGTTACATTGTAATTTAAAGGCGGCGTACCGAAAAACGGTTTAGGTAAATTTCTAGACATTATCTTCGCCCGTCTGGTCTTACCTCAACGCGAGGTGATCCGAGACGCCAAGTTTCACCTAAGCTTGAAGATTCTATTTTAAACGCAAAACTTCTACCTCTTATTCTGACGTATAGTTGATTTGTAAATTGCTCAACTGTACTTGAAACCTCCTTGGAAACAGGTGCGCTATTAGATTGAAGGTATTCACCACCTGGAAAGTTTCTTGCTTGAACTGTAATGTTTGCAGTTGGTGATGACGCTGTAGAGTTTCTAAATGTAAGGTCTGGGATTATCTTGCTTATAAAAACAAAGTTCTCTCCATCTCCTATGCTCATTTGACTGCTTTCAATATATGCAGATATTGCTGTAGCTGGAGATGTACTTCCATCGTCAAAACCAGATTCATGTGAGTATATGTACTTATCTGTTCCAGTTGCTATAGGAGTTGACGTTATTCCACGGTCATTCCAAGCGGTTCTGGACATAGTTCCGTAATACCATATATTTTGACCGTAATTATAAACAGCATACCTGTCATTATCGGTACTATTTTTTGATGGATAAAACCACCAGACTTCTGAAAAAGAAGTGTTAGCCGCTGCAAAAACTTTAGACCTTTCAACTTGATTAAAGTCGTTAAATACGAAGTCTTTTATGCTGCAAGGTATCTCTTTAACTGAACCGTCATAAGAGTAAAACTCTGATATGCCCATCCAGAACAAAGAATCCTCTACACCAACTGATGAGAATGGACCAGATATAGTAGTGTTGTCTGAGATCATACTTATTCCAAATGTGAACGGCGGTCCTAAAAATTGCATTGCGTAAACAGAGGTATCAGTATGAACTATGATTTGTTGTTTTGTTTCCACCGCACACACTATTTCTGAACCAGAACCCAACCTCAGGTCGCCAGCGGTGTTTGTGCTTAGTGAAGCCCATGTGGTGAGGCTTTCTTGTGAGCTAAACCTTATAAGCATTGGGTCTTGCGTACCTATACTCGTCTGAGCATCACATCCAAAAACAATCGTATGTCTATCTTTGTCTGATACCATTACTTGTTTTGCAATTGTAGGAGCGAAGCCATCTGAACCGCCCAAACTAGAAATAGCTGAGGCTCTTGATCCTAAGCCGTTGGAAAATTGCCAATAGTATATATTGCCGTTGTGTGCATTTATTAATAAGTTTTGACCAAAGTTGTCATGCGTCCAAAAGCCAAGAGAACTTCCAACCGCACTTATATTAGCGGATGAGTTCCATTCGCCTCTACTCCAAGCGCCAGCTCCAAATCCCGTTCCAAGTATAGTTGTATCAAGTCCAGCAAGAACTAAATAATTAAATGTTACTGACCCGCCATTTGATGTGTCTTGAGCTGATGAAAAAACATACTCAGGATTTGTTCCCGTAGATGTTGTTATGTACTGAATTGTTGACAAAGTCCTTGCTTCAATCTGATATGTAGTTCCACTTGTTACAGCGGTCACCTCATATTCTTGATTTATAATGTTAGATACTATATTTCCACCCAAGGAATTTGCACCAGATATTATCACAAACCCACCTAAGGATGGTGAGTGTCCTGAGTGAGTGACCTTTATAGTTGAACTTGATACTGCCGCGCCTCCAGAATGAACCGCCGCTGTTGTCCCTTTCTGCCCCCTGACACAATTAGTAAGGGTGTCTCCAGATACGCCACTATAGGTTATAATTTCAGAATCTATCTTTATAGTGCCTGACGGTGAAAAAGCCGTACCCGCAGTATTGTTGACAAGCTTTATTGATGTGTCAGTTGCAGATACTTGAGTTCCGTGAAGGGTCGTGTGTCTAGCGGTAAACGGGTTTGTAGCAGTATTTGTGCTTTCTATGGGCGTTATGTCATTAAGCGTTCCACCGCTTTCTATGTAGTACTTTTTGTTAGTTCCAATGCCCAGTAACCTAGTTCCGTCCAGAGCAACCCAAGAATGCATTGCTCGACAGCTACCTAAAAATCTTTCTTGGGTGTACCTAGTCCACCCTCCAATCTTCTCTGGAAAGCCAGACCTAAATCTAACCTTATCAACGTCAAACCAACCGCCCTCGTTGCTGTAAGATGTTACTTCTCTATCTACACCTGACTTAAACTGAAGTTTACTCAACGCCATAGAACACCTCTAGAAAAACAATTTAAGGTATATATACTATATATTTTTCAATATGACTACTAAGATTGAGAGACTTAAAAAGGTTCAATTGAACCAAACATCACTCCATACGGTTTAAGATCGCTAGCAGCATTAAGATAGTGGCACCTGATGTACCTATTAGAACGGTCTCAAGACGCTTTATTCTGGTAAAGACCTCTTTAAATTGTATTCTAACTTCTGTTTGCACAGCAATCATATCCCGTTCTAGCGCCGAGACGCGCTCATTCATATCTGACATTATTCACCGTTAGGGTTAAGAAGTAGTTTCACGGTTTACTCCGAGCTTAAACTGTAGCTTTTTTAACGGCATATATCACCTCTGAAAAACTACGCGGAGACACGTTCATTCAAATATTACTCCGATTCTTCAGGTCTTAACTTTTTTGCAGGATCAACCCACGCAGAATTAGCCGACCATGTTGTGCCATCAAACAAATATTTATGGCCCACCCAATCACTAGGCGGTGTAACACCAGTATGCATTGTAGTGTCTCCACTATTACAGTCACCAATAATTAAAGTTTCTGGGCTTCCAATAACAATATTTGTATCTGTTATGTTTACAGCCTCATTGTCTGCAAAAACATAAATAGATATTCCACCTCTTACCAAAGTCTTCATTAGGCTGTTCCTTTCGTTATGAACAACTTGTCAGCCGCTATTGCTTTGCCAAATACGTTATTGCCCCCAAGAACCAGATTGCCGCTTGCAGAGTCATAACCATAAGGCGCACCAATTGATAAACTCGATTGACTTTCATTTACACCACTAACCACAGTAACTTTTCCTGTCGCTCCGCTAGATATTGCCGCCGCTGCGACCCCTATGAAATCAGGGGCAGCAGTGTTTAAAATCCTAGATTGTGCTGACACTGAACCAGACGCTGTATTGTTAGTCGCGTGAAAAACTACCAGCTTGTCATTTGTTGTATCGTAGGCAGCGGCAATTGATCTTAGATAGTCGCCATAAGTATTTGCGCCAACAACTAAAACGGGTACTCCAATGCCACAAGACGTTCCAGCAATAAATACAGGAGCCATTGATAAGCTTCCGTTTTCAGTAATAATAAATGCACGACCCGTATCTGGATCAAATACAGGAAAACGAGCAGAATTAGAGGTAACACTATCGGTTGCGGCAGTTCCAAAAGATGGCGTTGTTCCTGAAATTGTGCAAACAACCGCCTTACAAGTCGTTGCATGATAAATTAATAAAGTTTTGTTAATGCTGCCGCCGCAAAACACACCCACTAATGTATTGCCTGAGATAGAACTTTCTACCGCAACAGGTGTGCCGAAACTTATATTCGTACCGCTTACAGTGCCTACAACTACTCGCCCACCTGCTCCCTTAGAAAGGTACAAAATTTTATTAACATTACTGTCAAATACCATTCCGCCCTGACCTAAAGTTGGGCTGGCATGAGCAACTTCAATGGCTAATGTTTCTGTACCAGCAGACAAGCTATTTCCGCTTACAGTAATTACGCTGGCATAACCATAATATGAACTACTTTTGTAGTTTCTATAGCCAACAACCACTTTTCCTGCATTACTATCAAAACAACAAGTTCCATTGTCGCAATAATTAGCGCCGCCTTGAGCAATAAGCGTATTTACACTGCCCCAAGAAGTGGTTGTTCCACTTACCGTTCCAACATACCCATAAAAAGAACCACTTTTAAAAGAAAAAAAGAGTAGTTTATCTGCGGCAGTGTCATAAACAGAGGAAGTTTCATCATAATTAAATGATGCGATGACAACAGGTGTGCCGAAACTTATACTTGTTCCGCTTACAGTGCCTACCACCGCGCAAGGGTAACCGTTTGTGTTGGTTCTTTCGTAAGTAACAAGAATTTTATTAGTGTCTGGGTCAAAACTAGCATAGGGATCAAGTACCCTGCCTGCCGTATCTACATTTGTAGCCGAATAATAAGAAGACGTCATAACCGACACGGTGCCGTTTGTATTAAGGCCAACTATAGCACCATTTCCTATAGCGCCAGAAGCTACAAATTCCTGCTCACCACCACCACCCCCAGCCGCAGCCCAACTAATATCTGTGCCATCCGAAGTCAGAACGGTAGCCGCGCCACCTTTGGCTAATCTAGCCGTTGCACCAGAGGCGTTTCCGTACAAAATGCTGCCGCGAGTAATAGCATCTAATTGGTTTAATTCAGCCGCAGTGCTTGTGACGCCATCCAAAATGTTTAACTCAGCAGTGGTAGACGTAACGCCGTCCATAATGTTGAGTTCTGCGGTTGTAGCTGTAACGCCGTCAAGAATATTTAATTCAGCCGCAGTGGACGTAACGGCTGTACTGTTAATAGAAAGCGCGTCCGTTTCAAGAGTTCCATCAACATCTACGTTACCGCTAATATCTAATGACGTACCCGTTAAAACACCTGTGACTGTCAACGCGCCCCCAATAGCAGCATCGTCCGTTACAGTAAGGTCATCTCCTACCGTAAGGTCATCCCCTACCGTAATATCACCAGACACATTCAGATTAGTAACGCCCAACGTGCCAATCTCAGCCATTGCTGCGCCAGAACCCGCGCCGTCTGAGTACACGATCTTGGTTTGTCCTGTTGGGATTGTTACGTTGGCCCCAGAGCCTTGCGAGATAATAATGCTTTGAGAGCCGCTTGTGCCGTTCTCAATGTACCATGTTTTACTGATAGAGTTAGGGGCAATTGTAATAGTGCAGGTACTGTCTAGCGTTCCTGTATACTTTAAGTACAGAGAGCGACCCGGATCGGTGGCTCCATCTGCAATTGTTGTAGTATGCGTATCGGCATTGGTGGTAATGCCTTCAGTTCCAAAGCTAAGGGCCTCTGCAATCAACTCTAAATTAGTGTTGGTCGTTGTTCCCCAAGAACCTGACTGTTCGCCATTTCCAATCTCTTCTAGCCGAAGATCGTTGCCATATGTGCTAGCCATGTGAGTTTCCTAAACTAGGTGGGTTGATGTATTTATACTGTGATTGTCTTTAAGCCGCAATCTTTTTTCCTGTTATAAGTATCTAAGCAAATATTGGGGTCCATTGTTCATTGTTGGCTGGTACTATCCTATTCCACACAAAAAAGTCACTTCCAACCTCTCCAGTTGCAGATACACCCGTAACAGCAAAGGCTTGGTTTACACTGACAGCACCTACAGCGCCTGTGCCTGCTACCCCTGTGGCATAGTACCCAAAATCAATAGTCGAAGCGCCCGAAGACCCTGTGCCTGCTACACCAGTAACGGTATGATTAGCTACGCCTGTTATAGTTACAGAGCCAACACCGCCTGTGCCAGACACACCTGTGGCTGGTATATTTGCAGAGCTTTTCTGCGTTATGCTGCCTACCGCGCCAGTGCCAGATACTCCTGTTGCAGTAGTATTAGCCTTGGAGCTTACAGCTACCGAACCAGAAGCACCTGTACCCGATACACCATTTACAGTCTGATTTACGCCGCTGGTATTACTTGTCGTACCTATTGCCCCAGTGCCAACAACCCCTGTTGCTGACTGGTTTACAGAACTCGTTTGAGTTATACTGCCTACTGCGCCTGTACCTGTGACCCCTGTTGCGGGTATGTTAGCCGTTAGGTCTATTGTAACGCTACCTGTCGAGCCTGTACCTACCACACCACTTGTTATGTTGGCGTTAATACCAACTCTAGATGTAGAGGCACCTACTGAACCTGTTCCAGAAACACCCGTTACAGGAATTACTGAGTTTGATGATACAGAGGTTGCACCGACTGACCCAATAGAATTAAGGCCCAGTACCGTAAGATTTCCATCAGACTCAGTTACAACAGTGTTAAGCGCAGATGTGCCGCTAACCCCCGTAGCTGCTATGTTAGCTACGCCCGTAGTGGTCACTGACCCCACGGACCCAGTGCCTGTTATACCTGTAGCAGTTAAGTTTGCGACTCCAGTAACCGTTACAGAGCCAACATTTCCCGTAGATGATAAACCTGTAGCTGCTATGTTAGCAGCGCCAATAATCGTTACAGAGCCTACTGACCCTGTACCCGCTACACCCGTGACAGGTTGAGTAACACCGCTGGTAGTGCTTACGCTACCAACAGCCCCTGTACCCGCTACGCCTGTAACGGATACGCCTACTTGTAAGCTGTTCCAAGAGCCAGAACTCCAACCGCCACGGCCCCAGCCAGAAAAAGGTAGTGGCATGGGTTATCCCTTTACTTAGGCAATGCGGATAATAGCGTTACTCGCGTCTGCGGTTGGCATCACTACTGTAAAGTCACCCGCACTTGCGGCCTTGTCAGAACCGAAATCAAGCACACATACAGTGGGATCACCCGAAGCTGCCTCGTTAAAGATCAACGCTCCGCGAACAGCAGAAATAGACACGTTGCTAAATACAACATTATTCATATCTACAAGAGCTGTTGTACCAGAAGCGACAGGAGTAACTGTAGTTACCGCATTTCCCTTAGCGGTGTAGTTTGTGCCACTAACCTCATTGCCAGAAGTGTACGCAGTAGTCGCAGCCGTAAAGGTTGCGCTATTGGTGTACATCGCCAGCTTAAACACGTTAGACGCCCCTGTGAAATTGTGGACACCCTTCAAAAGCTCTACTTTAAAAGAGGTACACATAAAGTTGCCGTTAAAAGCCATTTACATTTTCCTTATATATTCTGCTAGTTTTTTATGACCAGCATCATTGATTGCATTATATACAGTAGTTCTATCACTTTGGATAGCCTGTTTCATGTAGACTGCGATTACAGCCCTCATCCGTTCTTTGTGTGCTATAGCCTGATCTCTTATTGCTGGTGGGGCGTCATTTGATACAATCATCAACCTATCAACGCATAACTCAGCAACCTCATCAGACGTAAATCCACGGTTGTTTGTTGTCTTAACTTCTACACTTCCAACAGATATATCAAAAGGCACATAACTCATCTAGGTTCACCATCCCTGTAGCTGTCTCTCTTACCAAAAGCATCTATCACTGATAATTGCTTTAAGGAAGATTCATATCTTTCTTTATAGTCATTCATTATATCAGGCTCACCCTTCATGAATGTGTAAGCCTCTACCAGTGATCCATATAACAAAACTGTATCAGCATTATCACCCAACCAAGATGTCTGTGATGTTACTATAGACGGCGGTTGATAGTAATAATGAAGCTCAACGGTATAGTTTACATTTGGAGTTGGGCCAAAAATAAAATGACCATCTGTTGATAGTGATACATTGTCACCATCGAATTGAGCATAATAAAGAGGTTTTCCTTCAGTCGCAGTTACAGGAAAGCCTTCTCTTATAAAATTTACGTCTTTATCTAAGAGGTAGCTATATTCCGCTGTGGTGGGATCAATTATAGCCATAGAGGCAACAGCTAAAAAATCAGAGGGCCGTTGTAGATATTGATTTCCCTTAAATACTGTTCCCGTGCTATTTGCTCTGACCTCAGGTATAGTTACGGTTCTGAATATGCGCTGTTCAGCTTGCTGTACAAATGTTGGAATCAAAGAAACAAATGTTGTCTCTTCATTTTCTGTATAATTCTTTATCGCTGCTGTAAGCTCTGTATAGTTCATCACTCAGCCTCATTGTATAAGTTATCGAATATCTGCGTGACATCTAATGTATAATCTAAGTCAGATTTAGAGTAATGTATATGCTGTGAAGGCTTGAAGTCTGGTGCGCCTTCTCCCGTTTCAAACCAAGCTGGGTGAGTAACCCTTACCCTATTGTTTGGAAGAGCAATGACATTACCCGTCCAAGGACCAGCATCTAACAGTTGCATCACATGAGCCTGTTTGTGCTGTGCTGGGTCATCAGCCACATCAGTGTCTGTATAGTCCACAGTAAACATATACTTTGCGGGGAAGAAGTCACCAGCAACCTTAGCCATCCAAGGACAAGGCATAGCCCTGTCTAGGGTGTATACGGAGTGCGTGTGAGAGGGGCAGTCCCAAGGCTGTGCATCATGTACAGGCATACACTCAGGCCACTCAGAGAGCGGCTCATCGGCTACTAGGGCCGTTATGGGCATTCTCGCCCACATAGCCCCACCATGTACGTTCTCATCGTCTGTATCGTCTGCCTCACTGCCTGTGAAGAT
>Ga0209337_1001235_pt1 | contig 19647 bp, 18 predicted proteins | sample LinPmetageLP53_FD_184044 | JGI IMG/M metagenome (GOLD analysis project Ga0209337, IMG submission 184044) | Marine viral communities from the Pacific Ocean - LP-53 (SPAdes) (version 2) | ecosystem: Environmental > Aquatic > Marine > Oceanic | place: Pacific Ocean | collected 2010-02-08 | reverse complement strand
GGCACCTGCCCATCCATAAATAGCTTGATCATCATCGCCAGCTAAGATAACATGTTTAGAGTTTTTCTTAAGAACTTCAAACATCTTCCATTGAATAGGTGATAAGTCCTGAGCTTCATCAATAAAAACCACGTCATATTTTGGGCACAGCTCTGACCTAATAAATTTTTCAATCATATCGGTAAAATCTTTTAGAACAAAAGAATCTTTATAATTATTGAGTTCATCTCTTAAAATATATAATAGGTTCTGATCAAGATCCCCTGAGTACATGTCGGTATTGTATTCTTCTTCGATAGGTATTTCTTTAATACGAGCAGCATTAATAATATTAAAATATTCACTATCAGAATTAATAAAGCCGGTTGTTTCTTCTCCGCTATCATAGATAGTTACTTCTATTCCTACATTTCTTCCTATGTCTTCATAGTGTTCATCCTGCATCACTTCGCTTTTTTTCATTCCTAGTTTCCAAAAAGCAAGAGAGTGTAGGGTTCTAAAATGTTGTAATTGTTTTTCACCAATATTTGGATTTTGATCCAGCATTCTTTCTTTAGCTTCGCTAGCAGCTTTTTTAGTAAAAGCAAAATATCCTATCTTATCAATGGGTGTTCCTAATTTGATAAAAGTTCGAGCGTAATGTAAGAGACGTGTTGTTTTCCCTGTTCCCGGAGGCCCGAGTATTTTTCTCATCATAAGATATCCGTTTTATGTTTGAGTGGAGTATGATGAATGGGAACGTCTTCAAATTCTTTAATAGAAATTTTTACAACATTCTTGGTAGGAGTATTAGATTTTGATTGATCTTTTTTCTTAGGAAATCTTTTTTCCCCCAAAAATTCTATTCCACAATCCTTGTAGGTATTCATCATCATATTGCCAGTTTTATCTTCGCTATACTTCCAGTTCTTGGCCTTAAGTTTATCGTAAAATTTATTAAATTTAAAAAAAGCATAAGTATCATCTTCAATATAAGCAGTTCCTGTTTTAAAAGATGCATCGGTTTGAGCTTTAGCACCATTAATCTTGGCGTGTAAAACATCATGTAATTTTTCTTTAGAGCTTGTTCCTACGGGAGGGTTAACTGTTTTTTCTGTTTTCCATAAAGCGTCCAGAACCATTTGATCTTTATCCCCTTTGATAATAGGAGGAGCAAATCCTGCAGCTTTAGATATTGCATTTCTTCTTTTACGTTGATCATTTATATGTTCAACAGAATGACAGTGAACGGTAACGGTTCCTACTCCATCCGGCTTAATAACATCGAACTCAAATTCTGGTTCGGGATCTAGATTTATTTTTTTAAGATTAGTTAACTCTGGATAATTTCCCTTGGAACCTGCTAAAACCCCAAATTTTTTCTTAATACATATTCCTTTTTTACAGTATTCACTAATGGGTTCCTGAGTACAGGTATAACCTTTTTCAGATTTATTCCACGACCTTAATTTTCCATTCAAAACTCGATCGTCCCATGCGTTGGCATGTTGCTCTTCAAAATATTTGACAGGTGCGTTCTTAACTTTTTGTTTCCATGTGTCTGGATACTTCATCTTTACAAAAACATGATAATTATACATGAACCTATCTTTGCCATCAAATTTAGGATCTTTCATTATTTTGGATAGATGAGCTAAACAAGGAGGACCTTCATTAAAATCTTCATCGGTCCCTTCATAGATTGCTTTATCAAGGCCTTCGGTAATTTTATTTAATTCGTCTGGGTGTACTAGATTGGCTTCAACTAAAGGTATAAATTCTTCAAAAGTAAATTCGGTTCCGTCGGTGTTTAAAGCTCTTCTTTCTGTTTTATTAAAATAAGGTAGGTTAATAAATTGACCTGGTCTTACTCCTCCTCTTTCAAGGTCCGGAGTTAGCTGGGTTTGCTTGGGAAAAATTTCTTCTACAGGTCTGAGTTTAAAAATAGGAAGAAGATTACTTAAAAAAGATTTTAAGGTAGCTGCATCTACAAACTTTTTCATAAAAATATATAAATGAATTGATCCACTTTTGGATAAGATAGGAATAAGAGGTAACTTGTATTCTTGAATTTTGTCTATGATAAATTTTCTGTCAAAGTTATTATAATTATCGGGGTCAATATCAATAATTCCATATTTAGTTTCCCCTTCTTCATTGCAGGGCTGCATACCAATGGATTTAACTCCATTTAAGTGATCAATATAAACTTGATCAGTAAGTTCTTCATAAATCCAAAGATAGTCCCCTGGTTTTAATTTAAGTTTTCCAGTTTCTGGATGACGATACGCCTTCTTAATGTCGGCAAAACCATACGCACCTTTATATCCGTCAAAAATCTGTATATATTTCTTTTCCATAGTATCTTTTCATGGGCCCTTAAGTCTCCCGCCGGGCCCACGTCATGCATGATTTCTTCGTTAGAAGAAACTAGAAATGTGAGTCAGACCCTTTCGGTTTATCAGCTTCACCACCATGTTTTGCTTTAACACTTCCTTTAGAAATGTTTTCACAAAACGTCTTGGCTTGTTGATAAGATTGACTGTCAGTAACTGGTCCTACCTTACTTACTTCCCAACCAAACCAAGTGCCTTTGTCGTTAGACATTTGAGTTGTTTTTAGTCTGTAAATATGGCTAAAAGATGCTGGAGTATATAATCCATTTTTACCTTTTAGTTTTAAACCACTCATCATTGAGTTCCATTTTCTACTAATTTTTAATTGAGTAGACTTCATAGAAATCAAAGCAGTTGAGGGACTATCACCTAGGATAATCACAAAATGCGATGCAGTTTTATCAATGTAATTACCGTTGGGTAATCTATCTTTATAACTTGCATCTGGTTTTGTTTTGGACATGACATCGGATGAAGAATCATAGATTGCAACAGGTGCCCCTATTCCTTCTCCTCTGTCTTTCCACTCAAGATACTCGAGTTTATAAAAGCATGGAATAACATTGATGCCTTCCGTACCATTATATAACTCTCCAGTAACAGAATTATAGATCATTCCTGCTTCTGCACCTTCCACATATTTACCATCCCTTTTATTTACCTCAGGTGATAACTGCGCTAGGATTTTAAGAAAAGGTAATGCTAGATCTTGTTGACCTATATTGCCTAATCCTTTCGCTGCATCTTCTTCAAACACATTTGCTGGAAGAGGAGCATCGGTTTTCTTTGTTATGGTTCCTTGTTCTTTGTTCATGTTTATTTGTTCCTTGTTATTTTTGTTCTGTTGCCTGTGAACAAGTTAAAAAGATCAGAAGGCATTTCTTGTCCAGCTTCTAGACGCTCTCTGACCAATGCTTTAAGTGTCATGGGTTCAACCTTTAATTTCTGGACAGGTTCATACCCTCGACCTTTTACAAGGCTCGCATAATCGCTAGCCTTGATGTCTTCGTTACGACCAAAAGCAACAGTAACCTCATTTTTTATAAGATCACCTAGGCCGTTGTCTCGAAGCCATTTAAATGCTCCTTCTCGTTTTGCAACAAGAATAGAAGCACCGTAGACGGGTTTGACTTCAACTGAAGTTCCGTCTGCGAGTTTCAATGTGGAGATGTTCATTTCCTGCATCATTGTAGGAATGATTTCCCCAGAAACTAAATCCACTTTTCTTTTAAGTTCTTTTAGTTCCTTTTCTTTAGCAGCTAATTCGTCTTCTAGATTCGTTAGCTTGACTACTTGATCAGATAATTTACCAGACTCATTTACTGAATCCAAATCCTTTCTCTGATCTTGTTCATAATTAATATCACTCATTAATTTCTCCTTTCTCGTGTAGATTAATGTTAATGGAATAATATTTTCGTTCTTGTTTATCCCATTTGAGTACTTGATATTTTCCGTTTGTTATATCAGAAGCTATAGAACAGGCTACCCCAATAATAGCGGGGTCTCCGGTTAATAATAAAAAATCTCTAGGGGTATAATTTTGTAAACCTTTTCTCAGTTTAAAAATTAATGGACCAGGAGAAAAAATAATTTGGGAAAGTTCTGGCAAAATAAATTTGAATGTTCCAAATTCTGCCGCTCCCATAATATTTATTTTAGGTCTACCTTCACGAGTGCCTGCAATTTCTTGAATAACATACACTGTAGGTTTTCCGCCTTCTTTTATTACTTTATAATCTATGCTTTCTGACATTGACAAATGTATAATTTATCCTATATAAGAAGTCAATAGAAAGAATTATGAATTATAAATTTAAGACCAAGCCGTATGAGCATCAGCTTAAGGCTTTGGAAAAATCGTGGGAGAAATCTTACTTTGCTTATTTCATGGAAATGGGTACCGGTAAATCTAAAGTACTCTTAGATAATATATCTATGCTCTATGACAAAGGTAAAATTAATGGAGCTTTAATTGTTGCTCCTAAAGGAGTAATTGGAACCTGGTATAAACAAGAAATTCCTACACACTTGGTGGACCATATTGAAAATAAGACTGTATTGTGGCAAGCCAATATTAATAAGAGCCAATCTAGAAAACTAGGAACTTTATTTAAAACAGGAGAAGAGCTACATATTTTAATTATGAATGTGGAAGCTTTTTCGACTCAAAAGGGTGTTGATTTTGCAGCAAAATTTTTATCTTGTCATAATACTTTAATGGCCATTGATGAAAGTACCACAATTAAAAATCCCGATGCCAAACGAACTAAAAATATATGTAAATTAGGTCAATATGCAAAATATAAAAGAATTCTTACAGGTTCCCCTATTACTAAATCTCCATTAGATCTCTATAAACAATGTGATTTTCTACATCCTGAATTATTGGGACATAGTTCTTATTATACGTTTAGAACACGCTACGCCATTATGAAGACGGCCCACTTTGGAGGACGATCCATTCAAATTGTAACCGGTTATAGACACTTAGATGAATTAGCAGAAAAATTAAAAGTTTTTTCTTATCGAGTTCTTAAAGATGATTGTTTGGATTTACCCCCTAAAACGTTTATGAAAAGAATTATTAAATTAACTCCAGAGCAAGAAAAAATTTATAAACAAATGAAGCATTTAGCGCTTGCTGAAATGGAAGGAAAAAGAATGACAACAGCTACCGTCTTAACTCAACTCATGAGATTACAACAAATTAATTGTGGTCATTTCCGAGCGGATGACGGAACCATCAAGGATATAAAAAATAATAGAATTACAGAATTATTAACTACCTTAGAAGAGATACACGGTAAGGTTGTAATATGGGCACATTACCAGTACGACGTAGAAACAATCGTAGAACATCTTAAAAAAGAATATGGGGATAACTCTTTTGTAACCTACTATGGAAAAACACCCATGGGCGATCGACAGGATAATATTAAGAAATTTCAAGATCCAGAAAGTCCGGTAAGGTTTTTAGTGGGAACTACGCAAACTGGTGGGTATGGTATTACACTAACAGCTGCAAGTACAATGATATACTATTCTAATGGTTATGATCTAGAAAAACGTCAACAATCTGAAGCAAGAATAGATAGAATTGGTCAACATTTTCCTATGACCTATATTGATTTAATGGTGGAAAATACCATTGATGAAAGAATAGTTAAAGCACTTAGAAAAAAAGTAAATATTGCTACCCAAATTATGGGGGAAGAATTGAAGGCTTGGATTTAATCCTACATTTTCTGGGAGTGTAATAAAAGGTTGCTTAGAAATTTTATTGCTTATTACGCCATTGATTTGTATTTCGTCGCGCCATTTTCTTTGTAAGCTCTCAGGTATTGTTTTCTATTTCCGTTAAGGGAGAAACTACAATGGACCCAGCCTGAATTAGGATCAGATTCTTTCCAGTACTCAAGTATTAATTGATCATAGGTTAGGTTTTCGTTAATCCAATCAGCAAGTTCTTTGTTGGACACGCCAAATATTTCAAAATCCGCCGCCTCACCTTTTGCATGCTGACTTTTTGTGGAGCTGCCTATGGCAACACACAATTCTGGGCTACGATATCCGCTAGAAACACTCACAACCTGCCCAAAGTGGTCTCTAATACGCTGTAGGATGCTCTCACAGAGCCTTTTTAGGTTTTCCTGGTGCTCAGTACTCGGGGTATTATCAATGCCTTTTCTCTCTGCTGTCTGGCTCTTTGTTAGCTCGTTAAGACTAAAGTTCTTTGATAGGCTCATCTTTTTTCTCCTGTAGTTTGTCTAAATCATTGGTGGTGTATTCTAATTTTTGTAAGGCTCTTTTTACAGCAGCATCTTTTGCTTTGCAAGCATCGGTCAGTTCGTTCACCTGCTCTTTAAGAACTCTCACTTGTTCCTTATACTCAGCAATAATTTCTTGATAATCTGATTTAGACATAGTTAGTTAGTTAAGGGTTTATCCTTTGCCGAAAAACTGATCCATACGAGCAAGTTTTTGCGCGTCAGTCATTTGATTATATGGAATATTTCCGCCCTGATTTGTTACTGCTTGAGGGTTGACCGACGGGGTATTTAAAGAACTTAAAGCATCTGTTACACCACCTAGAGGGGGTAAGGTCATACCTAATCCCATAGGGATTAAAGGATTTTGAATATCAGGGAATAGATCATCTAAAGAAGTCTCAGATAGCTGGGTTGCAATACTATTAATAGCTCCATAAGCTGCATCTAAAGGATTAGCAGCACCTATGGCTTCTGCATTATCTCTAAATGCACTTCTAACATTACGAGAAATTTTATAAGGTCTGAATCGTCCGTCATCAACTGCGTTTACTTCACGATTAGATACTCGAGCTAGAGCATTTTTATAATCATTTTCTGAAATACCTAATGTTCTTGCCGCATCCATGTCTAGTTTAAGATCTTTTTTAACTTGGAACAAAGATCTGTTTGTATTGATGTACGCGTCCACAATTTCTTCTGGTTCGATCGGCCCACCTTTTAAAGCTACTCTGGTAAATAAAGATCCCGATTTTCTAACACCTTGCTGGTAGTCGGCCACTTTATATTTCATGGTTCGACCAGGATTAGCTGCTACAGCCCTAAATCCAAACAGTCCCCCCAACTCATCACCGAATTCATAGGTTTGTCCATACTGATCATACTTACTTTTAGTAAATAGACTTTTCTCTTGTAAAGATCGATCTAATCTTTGAAGCTGAGGTAAAGAGAAAGGCATTTGAGCCTCAACTAAATGTTTCATAATTGCTCGTGATTTATTTCCAGCGTTATCTTGTTCGTTATAAACTTCAAATCCATCTCGAGTTCTTCCTCCTCGTAAAATAATATCAGTTGCAGCCTCTGTCCAAATAGATTCTCCAATAAAAGGTAAAGCAAACTCTTTCATAGAAGTAAACATTCCTCTCATAAAGTCATCCATAATGCCGTCGTTGTCTGTTCTTCCATCAGCGACTGCATTGATTACTGTTTGAACAGGTCTTGCTAACGTATCGTAGGCGTTAGCGTGAGAGAAATCGATATACTTAAAATCTCCTTGCTTATCTTTAATAGGAAGGATCGTTGAATTCTTAGACCACTTCGCTACGTATCTTCTGATCGCTGCTTGTTCTTCATCCGTTACATCATGCATTACTTTAAACATTTCAACCGTTGCATAAGGAATAGCGGCTACTGTTAAACCAAAGCCCATTAATCTTTGATAACCTAAGGCTCGAAAAGGTGCAACAGTCTTCCCCTTTACTGTAGTTGTAAAACTAATATCTCTTAAAGCTCGCTCAACAATGTTGGTTCCTGTTCTTGCAATCTCTGCAGGGAACGATACGAAATTTCCAATGGGAGCTTTACGTAAACCTTTAACAAAATCTGAAACGAAATCGTAATTGGGAATATTATTTTTAACAATGTCTGCTGCTTCTTTTTTAAACCAGTCATCGGTTAAGTTAATTGTGTTACCAGCAGCATCTTTAAAGGTCTGATTAACATTTTTTATAAGTCCTACATTTTTAAAGGCTGTTTCCATTCTCTTTTTTTCAACAGCCCAGGAATATATTTTCCAAAAATCATCTTCAGCGGTGTAGAGATCTTGACCTACAGATTTAAGTTTAGATAAAGGTCTTAACAACATAGTTAATCCTTTATTAGAAGTCATGGTCTCACCAAAACCTACATCTTTCATCAGTCGAGAAACATCTCCTAATCTTACATTGGTATTCACGACTCCAAGTTCTAAAAGCTCATCATACAATTCGTTTTGCATTCGTGTTCCTTTCAAAGGAGTTTGTAAAGCTTGATAAGCCTGTTTAATGGCTTGTTTATCTGCAAAAGGAACAATCCCATTAGCTGTAGCAAAAGCCCCCGCACTTATAAAATTTCTCATGTGAGTGATGGGAGATAAAATTGTTTTAGCAATTTGTGAAGTAGCTTTAGGGTAAAGAAGTAAGCTATGGTAAAGTTGTCCCAAAGCTCCTCTCTTAGTGCTTTGCATTGCTGTTTGTTCTAGTGCCTCTGCCATGCCGGGCGTAGCAAACCAGGGAGAACTTACGTCAGAAAAAGGATTGGTGGCTCCTTCAACTCCAGGTTTAGCTGATTTACCTTTTCTTATTTCAGCTAGGTTAGCGGCTTGTGCGGATTTAGTTCCTACATGTGTTCTTTGTGCTGGATCTAATACATCTATTTTTCTATAGTTGTCACCGAAAAAAAGACGTGCTTCATTTTCATTTTTAATAAACATGGGTTTGATATTTGTTTTTCCTGTGGCTTCTATTTCTTTGTAAGCTTTTTCTAAAAGTTCTTCATTTTTTTTCATAAGATCTTTAAAGAAAACATTTCTTCTTACAATCATAGAAAGTTTAGCGGTTCCCCCTAAGATAGTTTGCATAGGATTAGTACTCTTACCCAATAGATCTTCAAAAACTTCCCTATCAGAAACTCCCCGTAATTCTCCACCTTTAGCTCTGATCTGATTACCGGCTTTATCGGTATACATTACTTCTCCTTTTTTATATCTTTGTATTTCTCCAGTAATAGGATCTATTTTTGGTTTTACACCTTTGGCAACTCTAGTCGAACTCAAATCCGCTACTGACATAATAGGTCTTCCGGTTCTGTTTATACCTTTGGCAGCCTCGTCTAGCTGGCTTCGACCCAGAAAGAAATCTGGAACATTAAATAAAGCATCGGAGGGTTTGTCTAATCTAAATCCTTTAGGCATTGATGCACTGTTAATAGTTTGGTCCACCAATACCCTTGCTTCTTCCTTTGTCATGGGTCTTTTTGCTTGATCAGCAGCATCCATAAAAACTGCTTCGGCTCTAGCGATTAATTCTCGTGCGGGTTTATGTCCTAACCATGGCAGGATAGTTTTATTGAGCATCACATCATAAGTGGATCCCATATAACCTAAAAATTTTTTTCCAAATAATTCTTTAAATTCTAAAATTTCATCTTTAGTTAATGTTTTGCCTAGCTCATCAAATAATTTTCCCCAGTGTGTTCTAATTTTTTCAAGACCTCCTGTTAATCTCATAACATCCTCAGACTTACCCCCTAAGTCTTTCATTTTTTCCATAACTCTTCTTAAATCACCTTCATCCATCTTACTCCAGATTACTTTACCTGCATCATCAAGCTCGGCAGTTCCTGACAACAGCGCCTTGTTAACATCTCTCATAAATTCATTTCGTGCTTGACTGGTTGGTGAGTTCTCCATCATGGTCTTCATCCTTGGAAAGATTGCATCCATAGATTGATCAATATCTCTTGAAATAGTTTTAGCGACACGCGAATCTACTCCTGCAAGTCCTTTAGCTTTTCTAAATTCGGCAAAGGCTTCAGGTGTCCAACCACTTCTAGACCTAAACCAGGATCCGGTCTTATCAATCCATCGATCTAGTTTACTGTTAGCAATATCTAATTCGTTGTTCCTGTTTCTTAATTTTTTAATCGTTGCTCCAGTTCCTCCAATCAAACCTGTAAATAAAGCTCCTTCCGTTCCGAATTTAACTCTGTTTAATAAATCTCTGAATGCATCTTCACCTTCACCTCTATCAATTTCTGTGGGACCTCCTAAAAGATCTCCTAAACTTCCTACGTCTTCTACGTCTCCAACAAATACTCCTTCGGCTGCGCCACCAAGCAAAGCACCTGTCATAAATTGTTTAGTCTTACCCTTACTTGTAAGTTGGTAGCCATCTTGTATTCCTTTCTTTAAGATAGGATTCTTAAAATCTAAATATTTATCTGATTTTTTAGCTTGCATCGCTGCATTAGCCATCTTGGTTCCCTGTCTAAATGCTAAACCACCAGGTACACCAATGTTAACTAAAACTTCTGTAAGTTTTCCAGCTGTTGTTGCTTCAGCTTTTTCATCTAAAGTAGTTAGATCATCAAACCATCGTTCAACTTCAGCGGCTTTACCTGAGTTGCTACCCAGATCCATGAGCGTTGCGCCCAAAGAAAATAAACCTTTAGGAATACCAATAAGACCGGAACCTATTCCAGATAAAACTGATTCAATTGTCCCTACTTTATTATTGCTGTTTCCGGGAGTGTCGTATATTGAGGGAATACCCATCTAGCCTCCTTATTTATAGACGTCTTGTTATAGTTCTGTCTTCATTTACTACAAATACATTGTCATTAACTACATAAGTTCCGGGAGCTGCAGGGTTTTCTGCTTTTGTAGCAATTGCTGTTATATAATCTATGTCAGTTTGCCCTTTATTTTCTTTTTTCCATCTTGCAATCTCTTTTGCAGCTACAATACCATCAATTGGAATGCCTCTATTACGTGCATACATTGCAAGTTCTTCTCCTGTTGGAAAGGACCCTTGCTTCTCAGCTATTTGTGCTACATCACCGAATAAAGAATCTTTGGTTAATTTTGCATCTTCCACTTGTATTCTTTTCTTTGTAAGTTCATCAGTTAATTTACTTTTTGCTTCGTACATTTCTTTTTCAAGACCTGCTTTAGTCATCATCAGACCTACAGCTTCTCTAATTTGTTCTGGTTTATCAAGTCGTTTACTTGTTGCTTGAATGATCGGGTTAATTAATTCTTGAGTAATATTTTTTGCTTCCAATGATCCTCTATCACCTACAATTTTACTTGCATCGATTAGGGCATCTGCGATCGCTGTCTTTTTACTTCTATCATAACCCATCATGTCCATATATTTTTGAACTCGTGCATCACGTTGAGATTTAGCAAAGGCTGCTCGATTAGTAGCGGTATCATCTGCACCACCTGCACCCGCTCCTTTCATGTTTGGATCTCCACCACCTGGTGGTCCTTTTGTATATGCTGCTATCTCTTTATCCGTTGCTTCACTTCCGTCTTTTCTTAACCATTTACCCCCTTGATAAATTAAATAGCCACCTAATATAGGAGATTTAAATGGCGCTGCGACAGTTTTTGCAACCCATCCTTTGCCATCCCATATCCATTTAGCTGCTTTAAATTCTGGAGATCCCGCTATGTATTTACCAAAGCCTTTAGGTTGAAATATTTGTTCAGTAATTTTTTTACTACCCATTTTAGGAGTTATTGGAGTATAGTTTCCCCCTATTGTAAGATTTTGGTTAGGGTTTGCTCCTATTCGTTCTCCGCCTCTTGTAAATCCTGGTTTTGGAACTGTTCTTGTTACCGGTCCTCTTTTTCCAATCTGGAAAAAGTTTCTTATTCCTCCAGCCACTCTAGGGGCTAATCTCATTGCTGCCATTCGTGCAGCAGTCCATGCAGCGGGAGCTGCTAAAACTAAGGGTGCTAAGTGTTTTTCTCTTCCACTTTTATCTTGAAATTCTTTTGGGTGTTGACCAACCAATAACATTTTACCACCATCTCTTTTTGGTTCTCTAATACCATGCATGATCCCCTGCTTAATAGGGCCGCCCATATTGAACATGGGTCTAGTTAAAGTTCTCATTAAATTTTCCCGAACATTGGTTGCGGGTGGAACATCTTTTGATATAAACCTCCCACTCCTAAAGCCGTACTTAAAGCGGATGACATTGGACTTGCTTGTTGAGGTTGTTGATACTGTGCCGCTGCTACTCCACCTGTTAATCCTGTAATCCCTTGACCATACTGAGATAATCTTCCGTAAGGTTCATAGGCTGCAGTTTGTGCTGCTTGTTGATTTGCTGTTAAGTTAGCTTGGTTTAATCCTTGTCTTAAACTTCCAAGTTGTCCTAGAGCGCCAACATCAGCTCCGAGTCCTGCTCTTTGAAAGTTAGAAAGACCCATTTGAGCTTGTCCTAATCCTAATTGACCTGCTCCAATGGCTTGTTGATTTTGAAAGGCTTGTTGAGCTGCATTTTGGGCTTGACCAAAACCTTGTTGTAGCATTTGATTTTGAAGAGCTGATCTATTTACTAATGAGTCTGCATTGTATTGACCCATCATGGCACCTTCTCTACCACCACCAAAGTTTCCAGAGTCAATTGCTGCGTCTCTAATTTCTTGTTGTCCCCCTAATCTAGATTTGTCGTACTGAGCCAGGGTTGCATCAATCACGTTCGTTTGATACGGCGACATGAAAGGTTGGTAAGCATTTGCTCCTGTTAATGCTCCAAGGCCTCCTTGCGCAGTTCCTGCAGCTCCTACATTAGCTGTCGCTGATTGTAAATAAGGGCTATAGGATCCAACACCTTGTTGCGCTAAATTAATAGCCGAGGTTTGTAATGGATCTTCTTGAGCTACAAATTGTTGACCGGTAAATTTACTTGTATCTATCGGTGCACTATATGTGGCTGTCGATTGTTTGGCGTAATCTTTTGCTGTGTCTTCTAAATATCCTGGTAATGCCATTATCCCATCCTTGATTGTAACATTTGTTGTTGATCATACATCTCTTGCGCGCCGTTAGGTCCTTCAACTATTTCTCCTTCTGAAATCATTTCTTCTCCTCCGCCACCTTGAGACTCTTGTGAAATTTGTCCGCCTGCTTCTAAATTCTCCATCATATTCTGCATCACTTCTGCACCTTGATCAATATCACCGCCGCCTGCATTTCTAACTGCATCAGCTGTGAATACGAATTCATTTTTACTTAATCTTGCTGGAACGTCATCGGCTTTTTCTTTGCCACCGATAGCGACAAATCCACCTTCAGCTCTATAATCTTTTTCCATACCACCAAGATCCATGATCCCACCTTCAGCAGCCATTTGTCTTGGAGCAAATTCAATATCTTCTTCTTGCATCATTTCTTCTTGAGGTTGTTGTTCCATTGCCGTTTGATAGACAACCATTAATTGTTTTTCATCTAATTCTTCTAATCGTAATTGGAAAATTTCCATAGAAAGCGCTTCCATTTGTTCTCGTGTCGGTTCGCCTTGAACCTCTTCAACATTTTCTTCCATCATGCCTGCAGGTGTTGCTTCAACCATAGATTCATCGGTCACGAGTTCTCCATTTTCATATCCAATTCTTCCACCTTGAGCTTTAGCTTGAGTATTAAGTAATATTATAAATCGTTCTACTGCATCTGTAGCTGCTCCACTTATGGTACTAATAAGAGATATATCCGGAGTTTCCATTTTATCATTCATATCAGAAATGATTGTCATCTGTTCCTCGTTCAGGTTAATGGCTCCTCGATCATCAGAAGGAAATTCTTGATCTACTCCTTCAGAAAAAGTAGGTAATTCATATTCTTCTTCACCAGCATATCCTCCAGGATTAACAACTCGTCCTCGGTTGTATCCAATTCTTCCACCCTGAGCTGCCATTTGTGGTTGTCCCTGAGCCCCGGATCCTTGACCTTGAGCTTGTTGCATAACTTGCATTTTAAATTCTGGATAAGATAGCGTACCACCTTGATTACGATACTTTTGAAATTCCATTTGTAACATTTTTTCTACTTGCGCTTCTGCAGGATTACCACCGTTAGCTAAACCGGCTATACCTCCATTAGCTAAATAATATCCGGATTGAACAAAATTTTTATCTGGCATAAACGCTAAACTTGAATCTCTATTTCTTGCCATGTTTCTAATGTTGGCAATACTTGAAGGTGTCATAGACCAGTCACCTTCTTCCTCTTCTTCCTCTCCTTTTGCGAAAAAAGGTGCTGCAACACCTAATGCACCTGCACCTAAAAGAGCTGCTTTGCCATAGCCAAAATTTTTAAGTCCACCCAGTGCTCTAGAGAACATACCTCCAATACCTGGTGTTTTACCTCCCATAGCTCCTGGTGATAAACCTAAACGAGAAGCTCCTAATCCTCTAAGAAAACCTGCCCCTTTTGCACCAGAAAACATTCCGCTACTTCCAAAAAGACCGGTTCCAGTACCATACATACCGAGGCCACCCAGAATGGCTGCTTTTCCTAAAGGACTTTTGATTATTTTTTTGGCACCCTTTGTTATCTTTTTAACAAAGCTGCCTAAACCATACTGTTGTCTTTTTGATTTTGTCATAATTTCGCCTAAATTTTGAACCTACTTTGTTTTACCGAATAAATCAAGCGCTGGCATGAGAACATGGACATCTCTTCGGATGTCTTTTTCCTCTATTCCCTTGGCTTTCCACTCTTCTTCAGTCTTATAAATCTCTCCTGTTTGCTTATGTTTAATCGTCGTTGTCACTTTTGTGGGTGTAATTGTTTGCATTATACTGTAACCTCCTTTTTAATGTTTAAATAACTGATGGTAATGTCGACACCATCACTCACCGTTCCTGCTGTGGTATAAGATAAAACCTTACTACCTTCCACTACCATCGGATTGGTTAAAATCTCTACACTAGATGCGACCGCTAAAGTTTGAGTATTAATCACCTCAAAACCATTGTTGATTATGGTAATGGTTGGTGTGTTGGAAGCGGACTTATTTGTTATGTGTAAAGATTTAATAATATAAGTTTCATTAATTAAAGGATTCTGAGTATCCACTCCACTGATCTTTGTTGTACCAAAAAATTTAATAGGACCTTCTGCCGCCGTAGTCGTGGCCCCATACATTTTGTACTGGTTGATGACTGCCATTATCCAATAAAGAAAGACTGAGCTTCCACCTCTTGTTGAAGTTCTTGTTGAAAAGAAGTATTCAGTTTATTAATCACGGCGTCAAGATCCCGAACCAAAGATTGAAAGGTTATAGGGTCATATTCCTGACTTGCTCTTGTTAATACCTGTACAATTTTTGCCATTATAAAAGTCTCGCGATGCCGCCCTCAACAAAGCTAATCCTTCCGCCTTGAGCGTAATGTTTTCCACCATGCATTCCACCTCCTTGAGTATCAATTCCTTCTGATTTTTCACTTCGAAATGATTGCGCTTGATGGTCATCTCTATTTCTACTCACATCACCATGATGCTGTGGACGTGTAGCACCAATTTCTTTTGCCGCTGCAAAATTATGTGCCTTTATTTCATCTCTTAGATCTTGTTCTTTTTGAATTTTTTTATTCGCGTGCCATCGTTGAATAATATTTCTTGGTCCTATTGTTTTAGAATAAAAACCTTTTTCTTCATCCTCTTTATTAAAATCTTCTCCATACCAACTATCTTTATAAGGATCGCCGGTTGTTTTCTTGCCGAATACTTTATCTAGTAGCATTGTCCCTGGAGTTTTAACATTTATATTTCCGTGATATACATTTTGATTTGTATTAATATCTTTCCAATTACCTGATGCATCTTGAGCAATTTGTCTATCTGTTTGTATATAATCTCCGCCATACATATTTCCAGGTCCACCTTTTTCTGCATATTTTCCTTGTGAAACAGTTTTCATGGTGTCCATATTTAAACCAAATTTATTGGTACTATTGAAGCCTCCACCTCCACCGCCTCCTCCCTGGGGATAGTAATAAGGATTGGCTGCTTGTGTGTTAAGAATTCCTGAATTTCCTATTTGGCTCGCTTGTATTTGGGAGGGTGTATAGTTTAATCTGTATTGTTCTTGGGGAATAAAATGGTCTCCACTTGCGTAGATGTCTTGATCTCCTTGATTATAAAAAGGTAATGCCATTATCTTCTCCCATCGGGTTGTATATCCAGTCTAAAGGTTCCCAGCTTCCAGTTCTGAGCCTGATAAGCTCCACCTGTAGTGGTGCCTGTATTTTCTATTTTTAATGCAACAGCTCTCGCTCGTGCACGCGTGTCAACTTTATCAGTAGTACCGACTATTGTAAAGGGTCCTAGTGAAGAACTGGCAGCACTGCTGTTTGGATAATCTCTCAGCAGTAAAGTAATTTGAGTGTTTCCGGTTTGACTAATAAAGTCAGGTAGAAATCTTCTAATCTTCATAAGATATTCTCCGTCTCCTCTCAGATCCGGCATTCCAAGCATTTGTCCCTGGGCCGCTCGTTTCTGAGTAATATCAAAATCTCCTGAAATAACATTGGCTGTGATTGCCGTCACCACTCCTCCCGCATTCACCTGTTCGGTTCCTTTTTCCTGTTCATAATATATGGTAATACCATCCGTATTACCCACGACATCATAAGAAGCATCGTCCGCATTGTTATAATAACAAGCATGGGGTTTATCAAAAATAGAAGAATCAGACCAGGCTGTTCGTGCCAAATCTCCTGTATACCATATAGGTTTTTTGAGCATCACGGATTCTAAATAATTATAAGTGACCACCCGATCTACAACACTCGAACCTGAACTACAATAATACCAACTTACTTCTCCAAAGAGATTATTGAGCCCGGCATTAATAAGATCTCTTGGTGTAGAGTTAAGACCATCAAAAACATGATCTTCTACCATGCAAGGCATGGACTGAAGTTGACCTGAGTATTGAAAGAAACCATTTTCTGACATCCAGAACGCAGTTCCATCTACTTCCATACAGGCATTCTTACCAATGAGTCCACAGTTCGTTCCTGCGTGTTCAAAAGAAAAGGTAAAAGGTTGACCCACAAAACGCATTAAGAAGATAGCGGAATCGGTCCAAATATACATAGTGTCCCGACCTCGGATCGCTCCGATAATTCTTGATCCCTGGGCCAGTCTTTGTGTACCCGCAGTATTAGTTGCGGTTGGGGTATAATCACTTAAAGATTCCTGGTCCGAGAACCGTATAAACATATCATCTTGAGTTGTAGGATCACCAATTGTTGTTTCGGTTCCTAAGAAAATTAAATGACGATCAACCGGTGATACTAACATGTGTCTGGAAGCGGTTGGCGCTCCAGCAATAATAGTAGCTCGAGTTCCCGTCGGATTAGCAATGCTTGAGTCCCACTGGAAACAGGCTCCATTATAAATAAGAGCTATAAGTTTTGTTCCGTAGTTATCTAACACCCATAAACCTGGATCAATTGTAAAGTCAGCTGAGGAAGCTTCACCCCATCCAACATAATCTGAAATATCGGTTACAGTCGCTCCAATAGAATGAACAGCCAGTGTCGTTCCATCCACTGCTCTTGATCCCCCACTTAAAGTATTAGTAGAAGTATCATTAGCGGTAAAAGAAATATCTTCTGATCCAATTCTAATAGTTCCTGAAGTTGGAAAAGCGGCTGAACTTGCTAAAACTACACTAGTAACTCCAGCATCGGCTGCAAGACCTGTCGCTAAAGTTGTCGTCGCGGGTCCAGAAGACGTTCCAGCCCATTGTCCTGTTCCCCATCCATAACCTCCTAATTGCTGAGCGGGTCCAACACTATAATAAGTTTGGGCTCTACAGCTTCCTACATTATTAGTCGTTCCTCCTGCGTTAGTATCCATAGTCACAGTAATGGTAGTGGCTGTGGGGACCGATGTGGCCATAAATTTCTTATCTTCAAAATTAGCATCCGTGTATCCTGAACCGGGAGGTGCAGTAACCGTATCTAAAAAAACAATATCATCTTCCGCCATACCATGAGGACTAGGAAAGGTTATCGTAACCGTAGGCTGACCACTGATTGTAGAAAAATTACATCCCGTAATAGTATTTTTAATAGGGGTAATGTCATAGTATTGTCCACCTGAGTAGACGTATAAAATTCTGTTAGTACCAATCGCAGCGTATTTAATACCTGCGTTATCATCAAAGTGGTGAAGGGCCCGACCGGCTCCGGTAAGTTTATGCTCACCGAGTTGATCCCAGCCTCCTATTTTTTCAGGGGTTCCATATCGAAAACGTACGTTATTTCCTCCCGTCCATTGTCCTTCGGCACCGGTGGCTGTAACTTGTTTATTGAATCCTGGTAAAAAGTTTACTTTTTGTAGCATAGAAAATTCCGTTTAGAATACAATTATACTAGATCTTCCTTGAGATCAACTACTTAGGGATACCTAGAAGAGGTCTTTTATCTAGTAAATTAGTTTCAGCATACGGACCATTAGCATGATTATAATGCAAAAAGACTTGAGAGCAAATATTACCTTCAAAAGGTTCACGCCAATGCTCGAGATCACAGCCTGAATAAATAAGCATATCTCCTACTTTTAAATCAACTCGAACTCCTTTAGGAGCGCCTGGTTTAACAACCGTTGTTGTCTCTCTTCCTGATACAATATTATTGGCACCTGTAGGATCTAAGTAAATAGGCCAAGGATCTCCTCCTAGATGTAGGGTTGTAGAAATCTCGCAACTGGGTCTGTCTTTATGACGATGTAAGATGTTTCCTTTTTCATAAAGTCGTGTGTAAGAATACGTGGGTACTAAATCCATTCCTGTTTTTGCTTTCATAATAGGTCTTACAAATTGAAGTAATGTTTCCATCACCCAGTCTGCATATTTAGAATAAGCTCCAGGTATCTGTTTGTCTTCGCGTGTTCCAATAAGAGGATTATAGGGATTTATTTTTTGGTGTTTGACCATAAAATCCACAGCGTCACGTTGGAGCATCATATAATTAAAAATAAAATTAGCCAGCTCTTTGGAGATAGCTCCTTTGATGATTTGATATTTTTTCTTTTTAAACATAGTGTTGTTTGACCGTTGGAAAATGAGGGGGTGTCACTTGATCAATGTCTCCATTCTCATTTCTTCTTATATGAAGTTTATCATGGTTAGGTAAATGGAACAAAGCTCTAATTTCATCATCCGTCTTAAGAACCCGTCCTTCCAAAGGGGACTCATCAGCTTTAAAATTAGTGATGATTGCGGGAATAATTTTAATATCAAGTTCTTTAGCAACCACCATTCGATTGTTGCCTACAATAATTTTTATTTTATCTCCCCAATTCTTACTTCTATACCAGCAATAAACAGGATCTTTAAATCCATGCTTAGACATTGAAGCGGTCAAGGTATCTCTAAAAGATTGTTCTTGGCCATTCATAAATTCAGCTCGTTCTAAATAAATAATTTTTTCTCTGGGTACTTCTGCATAAATTGTTTGAATCATTTTTGTATAAAATTAAAAGAAATAGAAACTCTCCATCCTTTTACTCCTTTTTCTTTTGAGTCATTGCATTCTACACCGTGAGGAAGCCACGCAGGAAACATAAGACATTGTCCCTCAACAGCAGGATACTTAACCACTCTCCATAAGGGTTTAGGTAATTTATCTAGCCGCTCTGGCATTAAAAGATTAGGCCCTGGTCTTGGATCCTCTACCCATATACATCCAGAATCCTTAGGTACCTGAACATAATAAGCTCCTGACAAAGTTGAATTAGGATGCAAATGTGTTTTATTGTAAGAACCCGGGTAATTAATATTAGCCCACATATTTCCTAAAAAGAAAGGCATTTTTAATCCATAGTCTTTAAATATTTCTGCTACCATAATATTTAATTCTTTGAGTAAAGGTTTATATTCTTCTTTATCACCCATAGTTGTTGGACTATGCCAACCTCCACCCGCATTTG
>Ga0209337_1001234_pt1 | contig 19648 bp, 22 predicted proteins | sample LinPmetageLP53_FD_184044 | JGI IMG/M metagenome (GOLD analysis project Ga0209337, IMG submission 184044) | Marine viral communities from the Pacific Ocean - LP-53 (SPAdes) (version 2) | ecosystem: Environmental > Aquatic > Marine > Oceanic | place: Pacific Ocean | collected 2010-02-08 | reverse complement strand
TCACGGCTAAGAGCTTCATCTTTCCAGATACCCGTACTAGAGTAGACTTCAAGACGTACACCCAGTTCAGTAACAACCAAACAATCCTTGAAGGCTTCGAGTTCGGTTTCCCTGATCCAGTAGGTCTTAACATAGGAGCTTGGTTAGATGAGTACCTTGGAGATGCTGCATTAGTAAATACCCTTAGGTTTCGATTAGCTACTAGGGACTCTAAGATGGGTATAGGCTTTACTCCTATTGATGGTTACACCCCCTTCGTGGCAGAGTACCTAAAGGACGTAGAAACCCTTCAGACTAGAACAGGGGAGTTATTAGACAAGCAAGTCCCTATCAAGCAGTACAGTCCATCTAGAGATGCCTCAGTGGTGTACTTGCACTCTGATGAGAACCCGTTCGGTGGGTACGAGCGTATTGCTAAAGACCTTAGAGGCAGACCAGAGGACGAGATACTTGTACGTGCTTACGGCATCCCAGTCAGAAGCATGACATCCCTTTTGCCTTTATTCAACACAGAGGTAAACGTACTGAACGAGGAAGAGAATAAATACGGGATGACCTTCCCAGACATTTCCAACAAGGAACAGTTCACCTGCTATCAGGTAGTTGACCCAGCAGGAGCCAGGAACTACGTAGCACTATGGGCAGGAGTGAACGATATGGGCGATGTGTACATCCGTAAGGAATGGCCTGATAGAGATTACTACGGTGAGTGGGCGTTGTTCGGAGATCCTAAGTGGAGATACGGCCCAGCATCTAAGAAGATAGGGTACAACGTACAAGGGTACGTAGATTTGTTCGAGGAAATAGAAGAAGACATCGGCATAAAGGTGTTCGAGCGTATAGGTGATAGTCGGTACTTCGCTAAGGAAAACTCTGACAACGATGATCTGTTCACCGAGTTCGATGACTGCGGTATGAACTTTATTCCATCAGACGGCAGAATGGAGGAAATGGGTATTAGCGCAATAGACGAATGGTTCAGCTACAACCCTAATGTGCCTATTGATTCCGCTAACCGCCCTAGATGCTACGTTCACCAGGATTGCGGGAACCTAATAGACTCTTTAATAAACTACAACGCATCAGGTAAATCTGATGAACCGCTAAAGGATTTCTTTGACATCATTCGTTATTTGCGAATGGCGAACGGAGGAGATGGCCCAGATCACGTTCTGTCTAGGAGCATGATGACTACACGAGTAGGAGCAGGATACTAATTATGGCTAAAGTAAGATTAATAAAAATAGCTTCTGATTTTAATTTACAATTTGACGAAGTACATCAACTCGCTAAAAGCAAACTTTCTTCGGAAATGCTTACAGGTCGGGGGAGAAACACTTGGGTAGACGAGGAAGGACAGGCAATCCTAATGGAATCTATGTACATCCACGAGATTGTGCCTAAGCACTACAGGGGCAAAGTTGTTGCTACCGCTCCCAATCCAAGCTACGTGTTCGCTTACATTCCTGAAATCCATATGAAAGTACCAGTTGTTATACCCAGAAGGTACAAGAACTCGATAAAGGGTAAATCAATAACTATAGAAATGATAGAGGATGTTAGAGGGAAAAGCTACAGATACGTTAAATAAAACCGTTCTTAACCCCGATTTTATCGAAGAACAAATAGACAGGCTACTGGCTTGGGAAATATTTATTCGGCAGGTAAGGGGAAAGGATCAAGAAGAAATGTTACCATTAGAATTATGTGATAGAATAGGGGTAAGTATATTGTACATAAACCATCTTCTAGAAGATATTAAGAAAAGATCTTATGCAAAGTGATTCAGTTTTAGATTCGCTAACGTACGTTAGTGATGACCCAGATATTAACTCCCTCCGTTACGCTTACGACCAATCAGTACTTGAGCTTGAATCATACTTTGATTTGTGCAGAGATAGCTACGATGATCGTAGGAACTACTGGCCAGGGAAAAGTTCAGACCTAAGAAAGCACGGAGCTGATGCGTTCCCGTGGGAGGGAGCTTCAGACATGGAGGCTCATGTTATTGACGAAAGAATCACTCGACTGGTTTCTTTGTTCATGGCTTCTCTTAACAGGGCGAACATTAGGGCTTTCCCTGTAGAGATTCAGGACGTGCCTAAGTCCAAGATAGTATCCAACTTCCTTAAGTGGATGGTTACATCTGGGTACATCTCTAGGTTTAATCGCGAAATGGAGCTAGGGGCTAACTACTTGCTTGAGCGTGGGTTGCTTATTAGCTACGTAGGCTGGCACTCAGAAGACAGAAAGTTCTTACAGAGGTTAGACCTTAACGAGATAGCTCAAGTAAGCCCACAGTTAGCAGAAATGATCATATCTGGGAACAACGAAGACCAGATGATTTCTATGCTTCAGAAGACGTTTGACGGCGTTACCGTTAAGCGAGCAAAGAAAGCACTATCTGAGTTAGCCGATGTAGGCTCTGCGGAGTTACCAGTAGTACGCCGACAGGTTAATGCTCCAGAGGTGAAGACACTAGCACCAGATGGTGACTTCGTTTTCCCTCCATATGTTACCGATCCTCAAAGATCTCCTTATTGCTTCTGGAAAACTTACGTAACCCCACAAGAGCTAGAAAACAAAATAGCTACCGAGGGATGGGATGAGTCTTTTGTAGACCTGATTATCGACAGATACCGTGGAGTAAACATAGATACGGCAGAAGTTGAACAAGAGGGCCGTCGTTTACTAGGAAGCAACTCTTACGAAGCTGAAGAGCTAATAGAAATTGTTTACGGTTACCAGCGTCTGATTGACAAGGAAGACGGATCTGAGGGCATATACTGCACTGTATTCCACCGTGAGTTCAGTGGAGACGGTGACGTTCCTGGTTACGCTAAGTTCGAACTGCTTAACGGTTACGAGGACTACCCAGTAGTAGTAACTAAACTTTCTGAAGACAGCAAGAGATTGTACGATACGATGACAATCCCTAGCGTCCTAAGAGGAATACAAAACCAGGTAAAAATAGAACGAGACAGCAGGATCGACCGCAACAGCCTTGCTACAGTACCTCCTATTTTCCATCCAGTGGGGCAAGCCCCAACGGACTACGGGCCAGGGCGGTACATCCCTTACCGTCGTAAAGGCGATATTGACTTCGGGCCTACTCCAGCGTACAACCAAGGATCTCTCGAAATAGAAAAGACACTAGAACAGCAAGCAGATCGTCTTGTTGGCCTGGACGAGTCATCTTCAATCTCGCAGATAAGGAAACAGTTCCTAGTGGACAAGTTCCTAACTCACTGTTCTGAAGTGATATCTCAGTGCTACCGATGCTTCCAACGCTTTGGCCCAGATCAGATATTCTTTAGGGTTACGGGAGTACCTGATCCTCAGACGTTTAACAAAGGTAACGCTGACGAAAACTTCGATGTTACGATTAGCTACGATGTCCTGAACACTGATCCCGAAAGCCAAGAGAAAAAACTTAATCAAATGGTTTCTCTCCTACAACTAGACAGGAATGGCAGGATAAACGTAGATAACTTGTTAACTCTTGCAGCAGCTTCAGTTGACCCAGTACTTGCAGACGGAGTTCTGGAGCCAGTACAGGTTGCTCAAGAAAAACTTCTTAAAGATATTACAGATGATTTATCAAAAATCTATTCAGGCATTGAAGTTCCTGCTCGCCCATCGGCGGCTCAAGCTGCTTTGCAAATTATTCAACAGTACTCTCAGCAGCCAGACATTCAAAAGCGTCTGCAAGAAGATGAGGCTTTTGCTCAGCGTTTGCAAAAATACGCTGGCCAGTATCAGTTCGCGGTTCAGCAAGCTCAGAACGCGCAAATAGGTAGGATAGGTACTCAACCCGCACAGATGGGTGGCACTCAAACACAAGGAATGCAGCAGTAATTGAATTCATGAATATAGAAGAAGACCTAAACACATTATCTCATCACGAACATTTTGCAAGATTCGTCCAGTTAATTAGCTCTTTTAGAGAAGAGTGCATATCCGAAATGCATGAAGCAGATACAGATAAGCTTCAACAACTTGCAGGACGAATTATTGCTTACGATCAGATTATGCAGATGACTGATTGGAATAGTTTACAAAAGAAATTTTCTGCTATTCTGTAGCACAAAAAAAGTGTGTTATAATAGCACATCGCCATCGCTCGGCGTTAAGGAGTGGAAACAATTATGTCTAACGAAGTTATCTCGGTTGACGCTGAACCCGAACAAAACTCAGTGGAAAATATAACAGCGGAGGATTTTGCCATCCAACGCTTAGGACAGATTCAAGGAGAGCAGACTGAGGATACTCAGGAAACTCAAGAGGAAGAAGTCCTAGAAGAAGCGGTTGAATCCGAAGGGGAGGAAATTATTCAGGATACTGATGACGAATCCACTGAAGAAGAAACTGAAGATGTTCTTTCACAGTACAACTTAGATAATTTATCTGAGGGCGAGCTTAAAGATCTTGCAGAAAAGCTTGGCAGTAGAGCCGTGGCTCGCTTCGGCGAACTTACAGCTAAACGTAAAGCAGCAGAAGAAGAGCTTGATAAAATAAAACAATCACTACAACAAGATCCATTGAAACAGGAAGCGGAAGATGTCAAAGACAATCCCTTCAATGATGTTCAGGATATTAAGTCATTACAAGAAAAAGCTAAGGAGATAAACGATATTATCGAATGGGCTGAAGATGTTTTATTTGAATCAGACGATTACTCTGCTCACGACGAAGTTACTGAGCTAGATGGTAAGAAAATGACTAAAGCGGATGTAAGGTCTGCTTTAAAGAACGCTCGTAAATCTAGGGATCTTTATCTTCCAGATCAACTAAAACAAGTTCAAAAGACGCAAACCGCTGAAAATCTTAAAAAAGAGTTAGGTTCTAAAGCGCTTAAAGAATTCAATTGGTTGAACGAAAAGGATAACGAAACACGGAAATCATTCCTTAGCATTGCAGGTAATAAAGACTTGCAAAAGGTTTATAAGGAGTACCCCGTTCTTGGGGCAGAACTTCCGTATATGCTTGCTCATGCAGTAGATAGTATGTACTCGCGCAAAAGCGTAAGTACAGGCACAAAAAATACGCCACTTACAGATCTTAACTCAGTAAGCAATCCAAAGATTAAGCCCTCAAAGACCTCTGCACCTTCCTCTGCTATGCCAGAGCAAGGTCAAAGGAAATCATCTAAAGTACTAAAAGATCTAAATTCACGCTTTAAACAAAGTGGCAATAAAGATGACTTCATTTCATTACGAACCAAACAATTAGCTAGAAAATAAAATGGCTTTCTCAAATACATACGATACTAGTTCAGGTTCTGGTGTTTCCAATCGCGAAGACTTGACTGACGTCTTGACTATCCTCGCTCCTGAAGAAACTCCAGTCCTTTCCTCTGCTTCCAAGCAGAAAGCATCCGCAACATTCGTTGAATGGACGGTAGACGCATTGTCTGCTCCTGCAACCGCTGGCATCCGTGAAGGTGCTGACGTTAGCGCATTCACTGACCAATTTGCTGGCCGTGCAAAGCTTGGAAACTACATCCAAAAATTCCGCCGCGATTACCAGGTTTCTGATCTTCAGGAAGCTGTTGAAAGCGTTGGCCCTGCTAAGCTTGCTCAAGCTGAAGCAAAAGCAATCCGTGAGCTAAAGCGTGACATCGAAGCTACCCTCTGTGGTACGCAAGATCGTGCTGTTGAAAACGGAACTAACACTGCTTATGCTTTGCGTGGCCTTGGTGACTGGATTGATTCCGCTGGCCCATCAGATGTTCCTGCTGGATTCCGTACTCCTGCTGACAGCATACACGCTGCTTCTGAAGGTGCTTTTACGGAAACGGTTTTGAACAACATCATTACCTCGATCTTCCGCGAAACTGGCACGAGCAACAACCTCACGATGGTTGCTGACACTGCTGTTCGCCGCATCATCAGCGACTTCGCTCGCACTGGTGTAGACGGAAGTGCTAATCACTCTGGAGTTCGTACCGTTAATTACAACGGTGACTCTGCTCAGATTAAGCTTAGTGTTGAGTTCTATCAGTCTGATCACGGTATGATTTCGATTGTTAATGGCAATCCTGATTGTATGCCTGACACGACCAACAAGGACTTCGCTTACTTAGTTAATCCTGAGTACTACGGCATCCATGAGTTGATTCCAATGGGATCGACTCGCCTCCCGAATCAGGGTGGTGGAGAGCGTGGCTACGTTGATTGTGCTTTGACCCTCGGTGTTTACCACCCACAGGCTCACGGCAAGATCGAAGAAGTCGCGTAAGCTTCTTAAGCGTACTCTTAGTTTGGGGGAGGTTGGGCCAATCCTGGCCTCCCCTTTTTTATTATGAATATTATTAAATGCAAAGGATTAAATTGTAATGTTCGGTTATCATGTGACCGTTATTATTCATTAAGTGAATCTATTAACGAAACAAAACCATTTATTTTTTTAGCAAAAAATTTACATAAATTTTTTAAAAGCTGTTTGTTCTTAAAAAAGAAATGAATATTATTACATCAATACCAAAGTATTCTGACGGAGAAATAAACGAATCTTTCATGAAAGAAATCCGAACGGGTTTCAAGATGGAACGAGCTAAAGAGCAAGATCGTATTAATCAAGCCGCTAAAGAAGCAAAGACTAATGAAGGTAAGACTCATCCAGTCCTTGGTAAGTGTGTAGCAAATATGCCAGCACGTGACTATTTTAGACTAGTAAACAAGTACGGTCATGAAACTGTGAACAGTAAAGAGTTCTTAAAATACTTTAACAAAAAGTTTCCTGAGCTAAGTCCAAACCAAGCGTAATGCAAGTTAAGTACAACAGAGACTTATTTGACCTTATAACAGCATTAGCTGGTGTAACTTCGTTTACTGCAGGTGAGCAAACACAGATCCTTAATTTTGCTAAACGTAGAATGTACGAAGCTTATCAGGCTACTCCGATGTGGCCTCGATACTTGGTAGTAGGCGAAGAAAGGTCTTACACTACAGACACTTCTGTAATACCCTTTATTCAATCCAGTAAGGATAACATTTCTGAGTTTATACGTATTCACAGGACTCAGCCATTTGTTAAAAACTCTGCACTAGAGTTTGAGTTTTTTATTCAGTCTAACGGTGCGAACGTAATTAATGCTAGTACTGCTGATGCTGCTTCAGCCTTTGTAACGTACAAAAAGGAACTAGCAGACTTACCTACAACATTTAATCTTGATGGTGACAAGACCGCTCAAGAGATTCCTTTAGAATTTTTTTACTACGTAGCTCACTCAACTTATGCTGACTTCCTAAGAATGGACGGACAGCACGATAAAGCAATGAACGAAGAGCAAGTAGCTAATAAGTACCTAGCAACTGAACTCGAAAAAACTGACCAGATAATGAACAACAACACGGTCAAAAAAAGATTTAATACATACGTCTCTAACCAATCTAGATAAATGAATTCAAGAACATCCAACTTATACATCGGGAACATAAACCCTGGGGCAACTTCAGAAAAGCTCTCTGCAACAACAGGTAGTGCAGTATCTTTAGCTGCCCTTCACATTGACACAGATTATGTGGTTATAGACGTACAAGACAATAATGTAATTGTTAGTTTTGACGGAATAGCCGCAAGTGCTACTCATGGACATCTCCTTGTAAAAGAACAAGGATTAATAGTCCTTAGTAAAAACGCAGCAGCAGGTGCTAGCTTTAAAGGCAGTGGCGGTACGTCTGTTGTTTTTGCAGAGCAGTTCGTAGACTAGTCCCGATGAGAAACGTAGGACTTAAAAACATTTTTGAGTTCTTGCGGGTAGGTCGCGTAGGAGCTAGGATAGGAGGAGCAGCGGTTACCGTCTTTGAGGGTTTCTTTGTTAATGATGGGGCTGGAGGCAACGAATCCTTTGTAGATTCATCAGGTGAAGCATTTAACGTAAGACAATAATGGCATACAATAGTACACACACAGGGGCGGTAGTAGATGCTGCGGTAACAAAGACCACTAATATGCCAGCCTTCGTTGCGGAAGTTAATAACTACGCAAGCTTATCTGGTAGTCCATCTACAGGAGATGTTGCTTTAGTAAAAGCTGCAAGTACAGGGCACTCTGCGGGTTTTTACCGTTACAGCGGATCGGCGTGGGTCTTTATGGGTAGTGCAGTAACTACCGTTAATACACAAACTGGTGCTGTTGTTTTAGATGCTGATGACATTGATGACGGCTCTACGACGCACAAGTTTACAAACGCTTCAGACATAACAAGATTGTCTGGTGTAGCTGCTGGTGCTGAAGTAAACGTAAACGCTGACTGGAATAGTTCTTCTGGTGATTCCCAAATACTAAACAAACCCACTCTAACAAGTGGAACAGTAACCAGTGTTGCTACTGGAACTGGATTAAGCGGTGGAACAATTACCAGCACAGGTACTGTATCTTTAGCAAACACTGCCGTTAGTGCTGGTAGCTACACACTATCTAGTATCACGGTAGATGCACAGGGAAGACTAACCGCTGCTTCTAGTGGTGTTAGTGAAGTGTCTAGCGACACCACTCCTGTTTTGGGAGGAAATCTTGATGTATCTACGCATGACATTGTTTCTGCTTCTAATAGAAATATAGACCTAGGTGCTAACGGCACGGGGTCTGTTGTTGTCAGGGGGAATGACACGTCAGGAAAACTTGTCCTAAACTGCGAAAATAATTCGCATGGTGTAACGATCAAAGGGCCACCACACAGTGCTGGAGCCACGTATACACTCACCCTTCCAAACGATGATGGAAATGCCAACGGACTGCTTCAAACAAACGGAAGCGGTGTTCTGAGTTTTGTTAATTCTGCCACTCTTACTGAGCTAGATGTCACCACCCTAGACATGGCTGGTGCTATCCAAGAGTTAGTTTACACCGCTAACGCAACTGGTACGTTTGTATTAAGTGCTGGGAATGGAACAATACAAAACATTACCCTGACGGGAAATGTAACAACGGTTACTGATAGTTTAGCTGATGGCGAAGCAATAACACTGGTTGTAGACGATGGTTCGGCTAAAACAATTGCTTGGGGCACTTCAGTTGATAAGTGGGTAGGAGGATCTCAACCAACATTAGATACAACTAATAAAAACATAATAGTTCTTTGGAAGGTAGGATCGGATCTTTACGGAATGACACCAGGAGTAGCATCATGAATATATTAAAACTTACAGATGGAGTACCTGCTAAGTATAGCGAGGGTGCGTTGAAGCGGGACAACCCTAATGTTAGTTTCCCCAACCCCTTAAACGATGTTGTTCTAGTAGACTACAATTGCTACACGTACACCATAGACCCAAAGCCAGAGTACAACAGCACTCTGCAATACGTTAAGTGTAAATTTGAACAGCGTTATGAAGGCTGGTGGGTACAGGCTTGGGATGTTATAGCCTTTGAAGAAGATCCTGCCAAGAATAGGCTTAAGAACTCAATCACTTCTGATCGCTGGGACATGGAGCAAGCTGGCGTTGAGTGGCTTGATGAAAATTTTGATCTGTGGCGTATAGCAACAAACGAGAACAGTCAGGTTAAAATGACCTCAGTGTTATCTATGCTAACAGCAGATCCAAGCTCCACTGGTTACGCTAGTTGGAAAATGGATAAGAAAGTTACCGTCACGTACCCAGACATAGATGCTGAAGGTAACGAGATTGAAACAACTCAGGAGGTTTGGCAAAAAGAATTTCGTCACAACACGCTACAGGACTGGAACGAAATGGTTTCTCTGGTCAGCACCCATATCAAGAATTGTTTTACAGCTGAGGAGAACGCACTAGCTAAAGCTGATGCTGGCGACCTCACTGTCACTTTCCAATCTGAGTACGAGAAACTGTAATGCTACGCTGGAAAGCCAGTTTAAAGCCCACATCAGGCGGAGGAGGCGGCGGCTCGTTTCTTTTTACTGAAAAATTTGAAGGGTCAGAGTCAGACAATCAAGGCACATCGGGCTATGACAACACTGGGTGGACTACAGTTGTTAGCCAAGCGTCTAACGTAGCTAACCCAAATTACACACCTGCTCTAGCGGATGCTGCATCATATCAATTAAAGCAACAGTCTACTGCGCCATACACAGACGACACCGCAGTCAATTCATTTACTGCATCTTCTAATATCTATATGTATTTCATATGGAAGATGCCTTACATGAGTGCCGTATTTGATGCAAAAATAAAAATTCAAGACGCATCGGGAAACCAATTAGTTGCTATTGGCCCACACTACAACTCGTTGCAACTCAAGGATGACGGTACAAACACAGCAACATGGTCATCATCTGCACCAGTTAAAGACGATGAATTGCATTTCTGGATCGACAGAATAGCGGGTACGTCTATTGAGCTGAGGTACTCAGCTAACGCCACTAGACCAGCCTCTGCTGGATTAACAATATCCTCCCCATCAGGATCGGCAGATGCGGCAAAGATATTTTTAAAAACTGGTCATTCTCTAGGACTTGGAGTATATGACAATTTGGTCATAAACACATCGCCTATAGGATCAAACCCTCTTGCAGGCGGCGGGTCCACTTTCCCTTCAACTAGCTTAGTTGGATTTTATAAACTCGGTGAGGCTTCTGGTGCTGACGCATTAGATTCTGGTGGGAACGGCAGGACATTTTCTGACAATGGAACAGTGGCAGCTACCACTGGAACCATCGGCGGAGAGACGGTAAATGTACGGACGCTTGATCGCCCAGCGGGTAAATACTTTTCTCGCACTGATGATGCCAATTTTGATGTTGGTGATGGAGAGGATTTTACTATATCGTTCTGGGCTAAAGTATCTAGCTCTATGGGGAACTATGATACAGGTGGCATTTTTTCAAAAAGACACAATGTTACGGCCTCTGACGCAGGATACCAGATCTGTTTGAAAAAGGCTAATAGTACCACCTATGTCAGGTACAATGCAGTTTGTGACGGTACAACAACCTTAGGAGACAGCAACACGGATACGGGCATTGCGACAGATGCTTGGGGCCATTACATGATGGTATTTACGGCTGATGCTACGCTGATAACATACGTAAATAATGCACAGTATTCTAGCGTCGATGTTTCATCTGTTACGGGTTCGTTGGCTAATGCTAAAGACAATTACATAGGTCAGCTTGCGTATAATAACAACGGAAGCATCATAGCCGACGTTACGCATTTAGGGTTTTGGAAGAAGGCATTGGACGCAACTGAACGCACAGCACTTTATAATTCTGGGAAGGTTTTGGCTCCTGCTGCTGCTGCTCCATTGCAGACTCGTACTGTTACGTTTACAAGCATTAGCGAATTTACAATTGACAGTTATTCAGGACAAGAGATTTGGAATTCCAAACTAAATCAAGCTAATGTTGGAAATGGTCTGCGTCTTTGGAACGGTTCAGTGGCTGGCAGTTCTGGTGCAACCGAATCTTCGGGGAAATGGGTATTTAGTTCTGCTGGTAATTGCACAACTTGGTGGGAGAGTTATTACATACGGGTCAAACAAGATCCAGGCACAGGAACGTACAGTGATTGGATAAATTGGACGGATGCTGGCGGTGATATTTATACCTCATGCCAACCCGAATATAACAACATCGGATCTGACGTAAGTAACTACTCAGGGCCAGGCAGTTGGACTACACACGCTTCAGGGTTTAAATACCAAGTGGAAATTTATAGCGCCTCAAACAGACCATGATAAAAACACTCCTAGCAATCATAATGCTCAAAACGAGTATTTACGCTGCCGATCTACGTTTGGTGTGGTCTGATAACTCAGACAACGAAGCTGGCTTTGAGGTGTGGCGTAAGGTAGATGACGGCGATTGGAATTTAGTCGGAGCGACTAATGCAGATGTGGTTACCTGGTTAGATGGTTACTTGCCAATCGGGTCTACATTAAGCTACCGTGTTTTGGCGTGGAATCAATTTGGTCAATCTGGGTACACGAATATAGTGTCAGTCGGAACCTATCCACCATTAGCTCCATCGGCCCTAGGCGGCGAGGTGGTTCCGAGTAAACCTGTTTCATTCATCGGCCCATTGCAGGACAACGGCGTGTCGATTAGGACGTACAGAGACGAGCTTGGTAGAATTCTTATTGAAAGATCATGAGAAGCGTAACAAGAATAGGTTCATCTAATGGAGATAGATTTCTTAGTCTGAATGACTACGAAAATACTCTTAGTATCCTGTGCAAGGAGAACGAATGGGAGTACGCAGCGTTCAGAGATTACGTGTTCTTTGACAAAGATTGTTTTAATATAGAAGACAGGCAAAAACTTAAAAGCGATTTAGAACTTAGGAAACTTTCATTAAGCAAACTAAATCAATTTGCATTAACGTACAACAAGTGAAAGACGTGGTAGAAAGATCTATGATAGGAATTTTGGGTTCTGGGACAGGTATGTTTTTAGCTGGAACTAATGAGGTGTTGTCTGTACTGGCATCAGTTTGCACAATAATTTTTATGGGATTTTCTATCGTTAAAATAGCTAAGGAGATTAAGAAGAAGAAATGACATCAGAGTTAGTGGCAATGCTTGGAGGTGGCGTCACGGGATTTGTAATGAAACTTATCTCAGCGCAGATGAATATCCAAGCAAACGCTATTGATGCGATGATTAAGAAACAAGGAGTATCAGATGATTCCGCAGATAAAGCAGCAAAACGAACAGGAGAAGGAGGAGCGTGGATCAGACGCTTCATTGCAATTTGTATACTTTTTTCAGTCGTATTTGCTCCCTTCATCATGGCATTCTTTGACATACCAGTAACAGTGGAGGCAAACAAACTGGGTATATTTAAATTTTTAGGAATAGGAGCAGACAAATGGAAACACCTAGAGGGCTTTGTGTTATTGCCTGAAGTGAGGCAGGGAATGCTAGCTTTACTAGGATTTTACTTTGGAAGCTCGCAAGTTAAATAAAAATATGAACTACGGAAAACGCAAACCATGCCCGATGGGCAAGAGCAAAGGCAAGGGCAAAGGAAAAAAATACTAGTTATGGCGATGTCATCAAAGCATTACTTCCGAGATGGGAAAGAGCACAAGGGCGGCTTTCACAAGATGCCAAATGGTCAGCTTCACTCTGGGAAAACTCATGGAAAAACTTCTAAGAGGTTATTTCATCTTGGTGACTTGTCTAAAACTGCAAAGGTTAGAGTTAAAAATGCCAGGAAAAAAAGCTAAGAGCGGAGGCAAAATTTGCCCAGAGGGCAAGGCTTGGGCTAGAAGGACGTTTGACACGTACCCTTCTGCTTACGCTAACTTGGCTGCATCTAAGTATTGCAAAGATCCTAACTACGGTAAGAAATCTAAGGGAGGCAAAAGGAAAGGACGCTAGTGGCTCAACTCAAACAGTGGCTAAAGGAAGACTGGGTAAGGATAGGTACAGACGGATCTATCAAGGGCAAGTGTGGCACTTCTGCTAACAAGAAGATGCCAGACAGATGCCTTCCTAGACGCAAAGCCATAAGCTTGACTAAGGCTGAACGAGCTGCCACCGCAACGAAGAAGAAGAAAGCAGGAGCCAAGGGCAAAACAGTTGTAGCTAACACATCCAAAGCAAAGGTTAAAAGTGGCAATAGATAAGAATAAAATGAAGTGTAACTCACCCCGCAGAGAAGTATCTGGGGGGAAGAAGTTTGTTGTGAAAGCTTGTCAGGGTGGTAAGGAGAAAATTGTACGCTTTGGTGATGCAAACATGAGCATTAAAAAAAGCAACCCAGCAAGGAAAAAAAGTTACTGTGCTAGGTCAGGTGGAATTAAGGGTAAGAGTAATAAACTGTCTGCAAACTACTGGAGCAGAAGAGCTTGGAATTGTTAAATGTCAAGATACGATAGTTACGGAAATTTAGATGATCGAATCGGAGAAGATTTAGATCAAGGGTTTGTTGGGTTTAACAACAGGTTAAGACCAGATCAACTGCGTCCTGGCAACTTGGCTGAATCTAATAATGGCCGAATGGATCTTAATGGTGAGTGGCAACCAAGAAAAGGGATTGAAGTATTTTCATCTCCTTTTTCTCCAGGTGTTTTTGCTTTACCATTTAATCTGTACGACACAAGTATTCCTGCCGTTAGTTCGTACACTAGGGCTGGTGAAGTTATTACAGTTAATTTTGGTTCAGCTCATGGTATTGCTAATAGCACAGGGGTAAATGTAAGTGGATTAACTCCTGGTGGAACAGAAAATCCTAACGGTAATTTTATTGTTACAGTTGCGGGTGCATCTCCTAATTCTTTTACCTATACTGTAACTGGATTATCGGATAACTTCACTGGAACGATGGTGGTTTCAGGAATGAAACTAGATGCTACTGCTGGAAACTTTATTGAAGCTTCTTGTGAGTTCTCAGATCCCAATAACAGTTCTGAGTCTTACGTAGCCTGTGTAGGAACTAATAGTACTGTGCTTGTTAAGACTGCTGACTCAGGGAATACTACAGTAACTCTTACTTACCCTACTGGACAAACCGTTCCCGAAGGCAGTACAATAACTCAAGCGTTTAACAAGTTGTACATCTTCCGCAAAGGACAGATTGCTATGGAGTGGGCTGGAAATATTTCTTCTCCTGCGTTTTCTCTTGTTGCTAACGGAACTTACGTTCAACCTACACCTATACCTATTACTGATCTTGATTTTTCAGGTGGCGTAGCAACAGCGACATCCGCAAGTACAAGCTCTCTTTTAGTGGGCGATATTCTTACCGTAACTGTTGCTGGTAGTTCAGGCTATAGCGTTGGAGAAACTGTACGGGTTAGGGCAATAACGGGTGTTACCACCTTTACTTTTGTTACAAACAAAGCTGACGATACCAACAAGAACGCTACCGTTGAAAAGGTTGGTTCTCTAGGGCTTGGGTTCAGCCATATGCCCGCTCCTGAGTTTGGCACGTACCACCAACGTAGATTAATAGTTCCGTATCAGTACGATATAACTGGGTCATCTGGGTCTGCTACAATTACCGATAGGAATATTGTAGATGAGGCTTTGTTTTCTGATATACTGGATTCAAATACTTACGACAGAATCTATGGACAGTTCAGATTTAACGCAGGTACTGCTGACCATATCGTAGGGTTTCATTCTTTTTCTGATGACAAACTGGTTGTCTTTAATCGCAATAGTATACATATTGTTGCTAATAGCCTAGACTTGGGAAGTTCTGTATCTCAGTTAATTACTAATGAGGTTGGATGTTTAGCTAGGGATAGCGTACAACAAGTAGGAAACAACATGATATTCCTATCCGATAACGGCGTGTACGGACTAGACTTCATGGATCTTTACAACCTAAGAGGGCAAGATGTTCCACTATCTTCGTCTATCGAGGGAACAATTAAGAGAATAAACAAGGCTTACGCTCATAACGCTAAGTCAGTTTACTTTGACAATAGGTACTACTTAGCAGTTCCATTAGACAGCAGTACTACTAACAACGCCTTAATTATTTACAATTTTATTAACAAACAGTGGGAGTCTATAGATTCTATTGATTCTCCTGATTGGGAGTACAGTGAGCTAACTGTTGCTGGTGAAGGAGATAACAGAGGCGTGTACGTAATTAACCGTAATGGTGGCGTACATCGGTACGAATCTAGAGTTGATGACAGGGATAGGTACATTGTGCAAGTGGGTGGTAGTATTTCTGCTAACCAAATTCAATCTTCTGCTCTTACCAGGATGTTTAATCTTAATTCTATTGATCGCAAAAAGTGGAACAACTTTGACATTCATCTGCAATCAAGTGAAAATAATGTTTCAGATGCAGACTTGCAGGCAATCACAGAAAATATTGATGGTATAATAGACCTAGGAAGTGTTAGTGATCTTAACGGATCGGACTTAGGTATTGATGAAGATGTCTCTCTTAGGGGCAGATTCGGAAATAAAAGAGCTTACGGATTACAGTTTAAATTAACAACAACTAAAGGAAGACCTAGGTTAAGGGCATTAAAAGTAGCAGGAGCTATGACATTTAAGAGTTTAAATAAAGCAGAATAATGGGAGTACTTACAACAGGAAATACCTTCAGCACAGGAGATCAGGTAACAGCGTCTAAACTTAACGCTGCTGTTAACTCTGCTACGCTTCAAGCCGCTGCTGTAGACAACACATCTACTCAGCTTTCTAGTGGAGCAATCATCGTTAAAGACTTAGGGATCACCCAAGATAAAATTGCTTCTGATGCAGTTGGAACTAACCAGCTAGCAAACGATGTAGTAGTAAACACAAGCGGAAGTATTACTACTACATCTGGTTTTACTGGAAATGTAACTGGAAACATTACGGGTAATGTTACTGGAGGAACTGGATCGTTTACTACGCTGGCAGCTTCTGGTGTTGTTTCTGTTGCTGATGGTTCAGAATCTGCTCCAGCTATTACCAACACGGGCGATACAAACACAGGGATTTATTTCCCTGCTGAGAACTCTGTTGCACTTACTGCTGGAGCGGGAGCTACCCTCACATCCACTAACACGGCAATAACAATAGGTGTTCCAACGAGCATTGTATCGACGGCACAAAGCGATCTTACTTTACAGGGAGGAGATGCCAATTCTAAAAATCTTATTTTCAAGAAAGCTTCCGCTCAACAAGGAAAGATTAGTGCTGTTGGGGATGAGCTAAAATTTTATGCTGGGACATCAGGTACTGAAAGCTTAGAAATTACAACTACAGGAGTGGTTGTACCTGGCACCATTTCGGTAACTGGACTAATTAAACAATCTGGAGATACTGGTTTTTTAGACATACAGGGAGGAGATACTGCGGGTGCAAACATTGAACTGTACGGAGCATCTCATGCCTCACATGCTAATGACGCATTTTATGATGCAGATAGTCATTCCTTTCGCCCCGCTAACGGATCGTCTACTAATGTTGTTATAAACTCCTCTGGCAACGTAGGCATTGGGACTGCAACCCCTGAACATTCTTTGTCTGTTTTTAAGGCCGCTAATGCTGCAAGAACAGAGATTGGCATAGACAACACGGATCAGCGTTTGGTTCTTGGTTCGTTTTATCAAAGCGGAGGTTTGCAATACGCGACGATTCAGTCTACAAACAACGCCGAAACAGGAGCACAAGCGTTAGCTCTACAGCCTGATGGTGGAAACGTAGGCATTGGCACTGCGTCGCCTTCCAAAAAACTTCAAATTTCAAGCGATGCCAATGCCCAAAGCACTGCCGCAATTCCAGGAATCAGGATTGAGAACACAGATACAACGGCATCAGACACTAATGTTTCGGGTGAAATTGAGTTCTTTTCAAAAGATGCGTCTGAGGCAGACAAGATTAGTGGGTTTATTAAGAACGTAGCAGAGGATGCTGGAACTAAATACGCCCTAACTTTTGGTGCTAAAGCCACTGGAGCTAATGCTGCTGAAGCGATGCGCATTAACAATGCTGGCAACGTCGGCATTGGTACGGTGTCTCCTGCAAAATTGCTCCATGTAAAAAGCTCTAACTCAGACACTGCTGAAACTTTAGCGCATTTTGGTAATGGGGACATTGATGGTGGATTAGAAATTAAAACAAATGGGAACGGAGGTTCTAGTTTAGATTGGGGATTTAATGCTGTAAATTCCAGAAATTTGGTTTTTGACACCAATCAAACTGAACGTATGCGCATTAGCTCCGCTGGAAATATTGGCATTGGAGATAATAACCCCTCTAAAGAATTAGTAGTAAAAAATATTAGTACTGCTGGAACTGAGTCGGTTATAAATATTATATCAGGGAACGCAGCAGTTGCAGGTTTATACCTGGGTGATTCAGATGATGATATAGTAGCGGGAATTGTTTATGACAACAGCGCAGATACACTTCAGCTTAGAAGCAGCAATAACCAAACAGCCGTTACTATAGACAGCTCAGAGAGGGTCGGCATTGGCACTCCGACTCCCTCTGCTCCACTGGAAGTAGCCTCTACAACAGGTGGTGTAATCATGCCACGTATGACTACCACGCAGATGAATGCAATATCTTCTCCTGCTAATGGAGAAATGATTTACAATACAACGGCTAGCAAATTCTATGGATATGCTGGTGGAGCTTGGGTAGCCTTGCACTAATATTTATTTTATAAACACGAGCAGACATGGAAGACGAAGACGAAGACGAAGAGCTTACCGACGAAGAGTACGAAGAGCTTTACGGAGAATCTAGAGATAATCCATTTTCCAACAATCCTTTTGGAATATTTAGCGGAAGCTCCTTGGGTCGGCTAGGCGATCTTCAAAGTATTCTAGATCAAATTGGTATTAGGGCTTCTGAGCTAGGAGGAGGAAGTTACGAAGATGTAGATGGAGATGGGATACCTGACGAAGATTTTATTTATAGCCCAGTTTACGATACCGCAGAAGGCTTGGTAACCATGACAGGGCCAATGCACGGTAGGCCAAGTACTCCAGTTCCCTCTGGAACTACTTCTAGCACTCCAAGAGATTCATCAAATAGAGGAACAACTAATCAATCAGTCCCAGGAGCAGGTGGGCCTGGAGCAGGTAGCTTAACAATAGGTGGGACTCCCTTTGATCCAGCAAACCAACAATTTGGAAACATTCCTAGACAGTTACTCATTGCTTTAGGATTAGGATCATCCGACTCAAGCAACTTAAATCAAATGACAGATCAAGAAATAGAAGATTTTTTTAACGAAATACAAGGAAATCAAGGATTACAAGGAATTCAAGGAGAGACTGGACTCACTGGAGAAACTGGACTACAAGGAATTCAAGGGGAAACTGGACTTACGGGATTAACTGGGTTGCAGGGCATTCAAGGGGAAACGGGACTTACGGGAGCCACAGGATCTACTGGCATTCAAGGGGAAACGGGGCTTACAGGGGCTACAGGGGCGACTGGACTTACGGGTGATACAGGTTCTACTGGTGCACAAGGACTTACTGGAGATGTTGGTGCTACTGGTGCAACTGGATTACAAGGAGAAACAGGATTACAAGGAGCCCAGGGCGAAGTAGGTGAACGTGGAGAAAAAGGTGAAGGCGGGGAGACTGGATCGTTTGATACTTCAAACCTAGAAGCTATTTTACCTTATCTTACTGCTAGTAACTTTGAAGCTCTTGAAGCGGGAGAAGTACCAGGAATATATCCTACAGCTATAGGATCTATGGGGCAAGTAAAGGAATTTGCTGATGCTGTTGGGGATATTGATAGACCAATTTCTGAGCGACAAGCAGAGCTTAAAACAGATATTTATAAAGATGTAATAGGAGACGTACGCGAAGCTCAAAGCCCACTGATGAAGTCTTTGACTCGTAGGTCTGAGATGCAGGGAGCCGAAGCTGAAAGGCTAATGGGGCCGTTGTCTTTCCTTGAAGGTCGAGATGCTACTCAAGCTGGTTACGGTCAGGCTGTATCTGGAGGGAGAGGTCTAGGAAACATTAGTGGAATGCTTGCTGGAAGGCAAAGAGCTGAACAAAAAAACGTTAACCTACAACTTGCAGGTAATCTTCTTGGTCAGCAAAGAGCTACTGCTGGGCTAATGGCAGATATTGAATCTGGTATTTATGGCAAAATGGCCCCTGATATTGGAGTAGATGCTGGATCAATTCTTGGAATTGCTGGAACTGACATTCAGAATATTCTTGGAGAGAAAGCATCTAGAGAATACTCTGATGCTATTAGAGAAGGTGCTAAAAGAGAACAACAAGCT
>Ga0209337_1001233_pt1 | contig 19702 bp, 15 predicted proteins | sample LinPmetageLP53_FD_184044 | JGI IMG/M metagenome (GOLD analysis project Ga0209337, IMG submission 184044) | Marine viral communities from the Pacific Ocean - LP-53 (SPAdes) (version 2) | ecosystem: Environmental > Aquatic > Marine > Oceanic | place: Pacific Ocean | collected 2010-02-08 | reverse complement strand
AAAGAGTAACTGGTACATCTTCAAGATTATATTTAGATGGAGATGTAATTAGGTTCCAAAATTCCGCCACCGCTAATGCGGATACAACTATTACGTGGAGTGAAAAAATGCGTATTGATAGCGCAGGTAAAGTAGGAATTGGGACTACTAACCCAACTCAAAAATTAACAGTTGGTGGTGGTGGTGCTATTTTGCAAGAAGGGCCAACGGGAGGAGGAAATAATATATTTCAAACTTGGCAATATGGAACTGATACTAATTATAAATTATCACTAAAACAAAATGTAGGTAGTGGAATTGTTAAACATATTTTTGATGTAACAAATGGTGGTACAGCTTATGCAAATAATCTAGTTTTAGATAGAGGAAACGTAGGAATTGGGGTTGCTCCTGTTGCTAAATTGGACGTGAGTGGTAGCAGTAGTGGAGTGGGTGTGCGAGTAGCAGGACTTATTACTGACACCAATGCATACTATTATGGTTTTATGCACGATGCGTCTGATCTACAAGGAACTACTCAAGTAAATATATTTTATTCTGGCGGTACTATAAAAGCTAGTACAACAATTACAGAGTATGCTGGTATTAGAATTGACACTCCTGGTTTAGCCGATGGCTCTGCTGTTACTAATAACTATGGGGTTTATCAATCTAGTAATCTTCAGAAAAATTACTTTGCAGGCAACGTAGGAATTGGTACTACTTCTCCTCAATCAAAACTCCATATAGAAACAGGTAGCGGAGGATCATATACTCCAAATGCAAACCACGATGACGTAACTATTGAAGGAAGTGGAAATATTGGATTGCAATTTTTTAGCCCTGCAACCTCTTATCAATATATAGCTTTTGGAGATCCAGCTTCTGTTAATTCAGGGTATATACGATACTATCACGGAACAAACCAAATGGTATTTAGAACCAATGGTGGTGATAGAATGACTATTGACAACTCAGGCAACGTGGGTATTGGTGTTACTGCTCCTGCTTATAAATTAGAAATTTCAGGTGGCGCAATATCAATTAAAGGTAATGCACCTGGTAATTCATTAAGATTTGACTCTATAGTTAGTGGAACAGCTACATCAAGAAATGCACTATACGTAGATTCAAGTAATGTTTTCCAAATTGGTAATACTAACTATACTAGTAATAATATAATTAGGCCTACAAAAACAAGCAACCTTCACGTAGATGGAACATTAAGAGTTGACGCTCTTTCTGGTAATGCGCCTTCAACCCAGGGTTACTCAGAACCAAGTGCAGTATTTACTGGTGGTGCTGGGAGTGCAGACACGATATTAGGTGACCCTGCTGCTTGGTTAGATATAAATGTAGATGGAAGTAGTTATTATATACCTTTATATTCTGCAGGATGATAATGTTAAAACAAACACCAGAATTAAAAAAAGAAATAGAAGCTTCAGGAGCTAAAATAATATCTTTATCTTTAGATGACCTTAAAAAGTCAATAAATGGAGTTACTAAATCACCTAAAATAAAAACAATAAATAAATAAATTATGGCAACAACATATGATTGGAATTGCAAAACAGTAGACTGTTACCCTACTGACGGAGAATACACAGACGTGGTATACAACGTGCACTGGATAGTAACTGGAACATCTGATACTTTAGACCCAGAAGGAAATGCTTACACAGCAACAAATATTGGTACACAAACAATAAGCACAAGTGATCTTAGTGGGTTTACACCTTTTGCTGATCTTACAAACGCTGATGCAGTAGCTTGGACTAAATCAGCTATGGGTGCAGAACAGGTTACAGCTTTAGAAGCAAGCCTTGATAGTCAAATAGCTTCAGAGATTACACCTATTTCAGTAACACTTACTATTGGTGAGCCCGTACCTGCTGAATAGTTTGTTATAAAATAAATAGGTTGTATCTTTACTTTATAATTATTTAATTTCAAAAAAAATGTCACAGGTATCAAAAGAACTTTTAACTGAATTGCAAGAAGCAAAGCAGACAATGCAAGCAATTCAAAATGAATTAGGTCTAATGGCTATTGCTGAAAGCTCTAAGCCAGAATTATTAGCTAAGTATAAAGAGATGCAAGCTCAAATCAGAACAGCTTCTGAGAAGATACAAGAAGAGCACGGTGCTGGTAATCTAGATATAGATACTGGTGAGTTCACTCCTTCTGAGGAAGTGCCTTTGTCAGATGCTGTAGCAGAGTAATAAAAATAAAGCTATTATGGCCGCCTAAATTGGCGGTCTTTTTTTTTACTATCTTTGTGATAATAACTTAAAAATATTATCAAATGTCATCATTCATAACCGTTAAAGTAACTGACACTATAGATACAGGTACTACAACTTATATATCTACAGGATCAGCAACAGCTTGGGCCACCACTCAATTGGTAGACAGTGGAGCAACTTTTGAAACAGACGGTGTTGCTGCTGGTGATATAGTAAAAAACACAGTTACGGGAAATAGTGCAGCTGTTGTTGCTATAGTTAGTCAAACTGAACTAACATTAATAGCGAACATAGCGGGAACAACTAATGGTTATCAAATATTCCCTCCCTCTGGTAACATCTTAGTAGACCAGGGTCAAAACTTCTCAAGTACAGTTAAGGTTGGAGATATAGTTCTTGTCAAAGGAGCTAGTGGTCAGTCAGCGAAAGTATCAGTTGTTTTATCAAATAACTTCCTTACGTTAGATACATCTATATTTTCTGATCAAAGCACTCAAGGGGTTCAATTTGTTATTCTATCGGGGTACGGATTTGACAATAATCAGTTAATAGGAATGAGTGAGTCATTAGTAACAGTAGATCAGGTTGGGACTACTCAAACAAAACTTTATTACACACACGGATCTAGTCACGTTATGACAGTTTCTCATACTTCTGCTGGAACAAACCTAATGCAAGACGCATTCAATAATGTTCTTTTAAGCGGAAACTTGAATCAAGGTTATGGACCCTCTAGTAGTTTAGCTATGCCCGCAGGTGTTCTTATAGAGGGTATAACTCTAGCTAGCAGCTAGAACAGTGTCCGATAAAGACTTCTTAAAAAAATATAGTTTAGCGGCTTTTAGCAAGCCTAAGAAAACTCCTAGTCACCCTTCTAAGAAAGGAATAGTAGCTGTAAAGATTGATGGCAAGCCTAGAATAATAAGGTTTGGAGATCAGAAAATGGGACACAATTACAGCCCTGCTGCTAGGAAATCTTTTAAAGCAAGGCACGCAAAGAACATTAGCAAGGGGCCATCAAGCGCAGCGTATTGGGCAGACAAGTTTTTTTGGGCTGGTTCTAAAGGCTCTAAGAAAAGACCACCCGCATCACAGAAAGTGAAGAAATATTTAGAAGGTGGATCAGTTGGTCCAGGAGATGCTGATTTACTTGACGAAGAAATATTTGTAAGACAAGCATATAAAGAGTCTGCATTTAATCCTAATGCTATTTCTCCTAGTGGAGCTCGTGGTTTAGCTCAAATAATGCCTGAGACAGAAAAAGAAATAGTAAGAATAAATTCTTTTGAAAAAGGAAAGTTTGACCCATTAGATCCAATTCAAGCTGTTAAAGCTCAAAAAGATTATATGTCTTATTTAATAGAAAGACCTTGGATCAAAGGCACTAATGAAGTTAAAGTTGCAAAAGCTTTAATGGCTTACAATTTTGGTGAGGGAAATACTTTAAAACTTTTAAATAAATTAAAAGCTGAAGGGGTTAATATATATGATTCAGTTGAAGATTTTTCACAATACTTCCCTGTTGAGTCTAGAGAATATGTTGAGGATATTACGGATGAATTCCGTATGAGAGAAAAAAATGGTGAAATGGTTGGTAAAACAGAAGAAGGATTCTTAAGAGATTTACCAAAGTATTATATATTAACCACACCAAATTCTTAACGTAAACTTTCTTAAATTTGATATTATGAAAAATAAACAAGGATACAATTCTCGCCTAGACGAATCTATAGGGATGCGTGATGGAAAGAAGTCTCAGTCTATGAAAGACCGAAGAGACGAAAGCAAAGGAATGAAGAAGGCATCTGGTAAAAGAGCCTACAGCGCAGACAAATCTATGGATATGATGATGGGCGGTGGCAAAATGAAAGAGATGTACGAAAAAGGTGGAATGATTAGAGCTATGCTCAAAGATCCTAAGCAAAGAGAAATGGCTAGAAAAGCTATGCAAGGATATAATGATCGTTTAGACGAATCTCTTGGAGCTCGTGACGGTAAAGAGTCTAGTAAAAAACAATCTATGAAGTCTCGCAGAGATGAAAGTTCCGCAATGGAGCCTCGTAAGTATGGTGCTGTAAGCACAATGAAATACAGAAAATAAGATATGGCTTCTCTTAAACTAAATATAAACACTGTTAGTTCCAATGCTGTTATAACTAGCGATACTGTTGATATTGTTAATTGGAAAGCTGGGCAAATAACTGGTACATCTGCTGACGTAGTTTCCAGCACAGCAACAGGAGACGGCGTTGGGGCTCAACTTATTGATGATAGTGTGAATTTTAATTCACCTACCGCTCAAGTTTTAGTAGGTGATAAAGTCATTAACACTTCCGAAAATACTAATGCTACGGTTACAGGGATAGTAAACGACACCACCCTTACTTTAACTGTGGACATAATGGAAGCGGGAGCGGAATACACTATTGGAGTACCTTCATCATCGGGTCAAGTATACAGTGCTACTCCCACAGATTTTGGTGTAAATAGTTACTTCACTCCTGATATGGCAGGGTCTATTATAGTTAACACTAGTGATAATACTAAAACTACAATCCTAGAGGTCATTAACAGCAATAGAATAAAAACAGCTGATACAGGAGATTACGGTTTAGCAAAGGCGTTCACAATACATACACCATCAAGTAATTATCCTGGATACGCATTATACGTAAGCACTTCTGCTTCAATTAGCACTCTCCCAGCTACATATGTATCCTTTAAGGTGCTTACAGTTGATGGGGACACAACAACATTTACTAACTTCCCTATAGGTACAGTGTTACCCGTACAAGTAAAAAGAGTTTTTACTACAGGTTTAGTTGGTTCTCCTGTTTTTGTAGCGATAGTATAGTCTTTCACCTAGACAATTATTAAGCCCTCACTATACGTGGGGGTTTTTTATTCACTAACATATTGATCAGTATCTTATTATAATTTTGTACTTATAAATAAATACAACTTTATGAATTCAATTGAAGCAAATATGGAACAAGCTATTCAAGACGCTGGTTTCGAAATAATGGATGGTCCACCTCCAGGAATGGAAGGGAACCCTAATGTTGAACAACCTCAACTTAGTGAAGCACCACCTCAAGTAGAAGAGCCTGCTCAAGAAGCAGAACAACAAGAAGCTGCTCCTCAAGAGCAAGCTACAGAAAACATTCAGGAAACTCCTCAACCTGATACTCCAGATAATGTCGAAACGACTACTGAAGTGCCACAAGCGGATGATTCTTTGTATACCCAAGAAGACTCAGGAAACTTTAATTCTTTTGCAGACGAAGTATTTGATGAAACGTCATACTCAGAAGCGCAAGAAAGTGAAGAGACTGAAGAATCTTTTTATCTTGATCCAAGAATTCAAGTGATTGCTGATTTCGTAGAAAAAACAGGAAGAGCACCAGAAGATTGGTTTCGCTATCAAGCTTTAGATCCCGAACAAATGGATGATCAACAAGCAGTGAGACTATCTATTTCTAGTGAACATCCTAACTTATCTAACGAAGAGATTGACCTATTGGTTAGCTCTAAGTATAAAGTAGATGAGGATATTTATTCGGAAGAAGAAGTTCGCCTGTCTAATCTACAGCTCAAGATAGACGCAGATAAAGCAAGGGGAAGTATGTCAACTCTAAGAGAGGGATATATGGCACCTGAACTAGCTGCACAGTCTGACGAGACGTTTGAAAATCCGTTTGATAATGAATGGCAAAATGATATGTCACGTTCTGTATCTGAACTTAGTCAAATAGCATTTGACTTGCCTAATGGTAAAGAGTTTAGTTATGGCGTGCCAGAAACTTACCGCTCAGAGTTGACTAATGACAACACTCGTATGACAGAGTATTTTGACAAATACGTAGATGCTCAAGGAGATTGGGACCACGATTTATGGAATATGCATAGGACAGTTACAGATAACCTTCCTGGTATTATAAAAAACATATATCAACAGGGCCTTAGCGATGGACAACGTGCTGTAGTCGAAACGGCTGCTAACGTTAAAACCGATGCTCCAAGAGGATCAGACCAACCTCAAGACAACTCTCTGGCACAACAAGTGATTGAAGCACTTGGTACCAGGCAACAAATTCGAATCAAATAATCATTTCTTAAAATAATATAAAGAATGGCACTTAAACCAAATCAACCCCCCGTCTTTAATGACGGCAAACCAGCGGTCTTTAGACAACTGGATCCAGCGAAATATTCTTCGCTTGGAGATTATATAAAGGAAATCAACAAGCCCGATAACAGGGATCAGTTGGTTAAAACCTACGGATATCAGCAGATCTCTGGAGGTATCACAGGATTCTTAAATCTTACTGGAGCTATCCGTGCAAGCGGAACAGCAGATTCAGTACAGTTTTGGGAAGAGACTAGATTGCATAGCTATGCTACTGTAAATCCAGCCGTTACAGCTTCAACTGCTACTAGCTTTGTAGTAACTAAGCCTGCGGGCGTTGCTTCAGTATTACGTTTAAATGACGTTGTACTTGTTAATGGAGAGGATCGTTGTATCGTTACTGCTATAGCAACAGGTGAGATTGCTTCAGGAACTGTCGCAACCGCTAATTTACAGCTTCTATCTGGCACTTTAAGTGCTGCTCTTGCTACTACTGCTGTTAACTTGCCAGTAATTGGAAACTTGTTCAAGCAAGGATCTGATCAAAATGCTGGATTCCTAGAGAGTAACGTTATCAAGCGCACAAACGCTTATAACATCGTAAAGGAAGTATTCAAGGTTACTGGTTCTCAAGCAACTAACATTGGTTGGGTTAACGTTGGTAACGGAGACTACAGATGGTACGTAAAAGGAGAGATGGACACTCGTGCTCGTTTCTTAGACAAGCGTGAAATGATGATGCTTTTAGGCGAGACCCTCGGCAACACTCTATCGGGTGCTGGAATAGGGGTTACAGCTGGTGAAGGTTACTTTGCGTCTCTTGAGACTAGAGGTATCGTAAACACTGGTGGTGCTATTGCTAGTTTTGCTGACATTGACAATATCATTGCTGAATTGGACAAGCAAGGAGCTACTCCTGAGTACGCTATGTATGTTAATACTGCACAAGGCTTAGAGATTGACGATATGGTCGCTAGTCTAGCTGGAGCTGCAGGTTTTTCTACCGCTGGAACAACTGTTGGTGTTAACGCATTCGGTGGCCGTGATGGCGGTGGAGCTGACTTAGGATTCCAATCATTCACTCGTGGAGGGTATACTTTCCATAAGCACGATTGGAAACTTCTTAACGATCCTACATTGTTATCTGGTTCTAAGTATATAGGAGCTATGATTCCTATGACTACAGTTGTTGATCCTAAGACTGGCATTCGTGCTAACGCTTTGGAGATGAACTACAAGGATACCAATGGTTATAGCCGTGAGTTAGAGCACTGGATGACAGGTTCTATCTTAGGTGTTCATAACACTAATGTTGATGATCTTCAGTTCAACTATCGTTCTGAGGCTTGTCTTGTGACACGCGCTGCTAACCAGCACGTTTTACTAAAAGCTTAATTGTTTTTTAATTTGGGAGGGGGATTTTCCCCTTCCCTTTTTTTTAATTTAATACTATTCAATAATGACTAATCAAGTCAAAAAACCCAAAGCAGCTCCTGTGGCTAAAAAGACAGGATACAAAGTCGTAAAGAAAGAAGCACCTGTTGTGTTATCTAAAATTTACGAAATCCCTAAAGGAGGAGGCATAGTCTGTAAGGTTGTTAGTGAGGCTACTTACTATGACTCTGAAAAAAAGCAAGTAAGAGGCATTCGATACTGCCCTTCAGAGCCTAGCATTTATAAAGATGAACAAAGCAATCAGTCTAGAAGAGAACATATAATTTTTAGAGATGGGTTGTTAATAGTTCCTGAGAATAAACCAAACCTTCAAGCATTTCTTGATCGGCATCCTGACAATAGGTCTAATGGTGGATCCCTTTTCTTAGTTGTTGACAGAACAAAAGACACAGAAAAAGAAGTAGCTGATGAATTTTTGGCTCACGATGCAATTGCTATGGTGAGAAATAAAGATATGGATGAGCTGTTATCAGTCGCTGTTTCTTTAGGTATAAACATTTCTCAAAAGAATTTAGAAATAAGAAGAGAACTTTTAAGAGAAGCAAAGTCTAAGCCCGAAGCTTTTATGGGGATGTTTGATGATCCTCGTGTTAAATGTCGGTCTGCCGTTATTCAAGCTACAGATTTTCAAATAATTGATTGTAAGCCAGATGGTGCTTATTGGTTTGATTCAGGAAGACTAATTGTTAGCTGTCCCGCAGGTCAAGACTCTAAAGATATATTAGTACGTTTCTGCTTAACAGATAAGGGCGCGTTAGTATATGATGAGATCCTTGCTAGGCTAGATAAACTTTCGTAAGTTTGTAGTCTATCTGTTTTTGTTACGAGTTAGTTTATGATTGAGCTAACTCAGGAGGAGGCCCCCTGGGGCCTTCTTTCTTTTCCGTATATTTGCTAAAAGGATAATTGCTATGGCAAGTGTAGAAAGAGTATTTAAATCATTAAAAGATTTGGTCAATAAAGATCAACGAGGCTTCATTACTCCGTCTGTATTTAATCAGTTTGCTGGGGTAGCACAGATGAATGTTTACAATCGTTTGTTTAATAGAATGACCAGATCATCAAGGATGGGCCAAAGGCCCGCTAGTTCAAAAGAAAGCTTAGAGGATTTATCTACGTTTACAAAGCAAGCCACACTAACGCTTAGTAGCGGAACTGTTGCTAAACCTGCAGACTTTGCTAGAGCTGTAACAATCAACACCGTAACTAAAGTTATTCTAGGGGTTTCAGAATCTAATCTAGTTCAAATAGTTTATAACACAGATCACATTGATAGAATTATTAATAGTGATATTATGGCACCGTCTGACAATGCTCCTGTGGCTTTAATCTCTGACACAATAGAAGTATTCCCTAACGTAAACACAAATATTGAAAGTATTATATTAAGGTACTATAAGTTACCTCAAGGTATTAACCCTACTACTCAAGCAAAAACAACAGCACAGCCTACATTTGGATACACATCTGCTGTAACTGGAGTAGAACTATATTCAGCAGCGAATAGTGTTGACTTTGAATTACCAGAGATGTACTTCACAGATTTAATTGTTGAGATAGCAGAGCTTGTAGGAGTAAGCTTAAGGGATAAGGATGTATTCAGTTATGCTTCTTCTGAGAATGAAAAAACATCTATTAGCTAATGGCACAAAATTATATAACAGTAGACCAAGTAATAAATAACTATATGATTAGTCAAACAGAAGATGACTACGGTTACACTTCTGCAGACTATCAGTTAAGACAGCACGCTTTATTAGGAATAAGAGAATTTAATTTTGATATAGCACATAACATTAAAAGCACTATGCTTACTTATGACTCTGCATTAGGCACTGTTCCATTACCTTCAGACTATGTGGATATGGTAAAGATTGGTGTTTTAGGAACTGATGGTTTAGTTTATGTTTTTGGAGAGAATCCTAATATCAACATACTCCCTAATGAACCAGCCTCCAACATCCCCGATAATCTTCTTGGTTTTGATTCTTACTTGTTTAGAAACTTTGAGTATCAGTCACAGATGGGTAGGATGTATGGATTAGGAGGGGGACAGTTAAGTGGGCAGTATAGAATAAACACTGATCAAAATAGAATAGAGCTTTCAGTTAATATAGATACCTCTAGAATTGTAATGGAGTATATTTCTGATGCTGCAAAGTGTAGTAACCCTTGTGTCCCTATTTATGCTGAGGAAGCATTAAGAGCTTACGTTTATTACAAGGTTATATCTAGAAGATCTAGTGTTCCTTTTAATGAGAAAGCTAGAGCAAGGAGAGAATACTATAATGAAAGAAGACTAGCTAATTCTAGATTGAAATCATTCAATAAGATGGATGCTATATCTACTATACAAAAGAGTTTCAAACTATCTCCTAAAGCTTAATATATGGCTATTGATAAGCTATTGCCCCGATATCTAAATACAGATGATGACGAAAGGATTATAACTAGCGTTCAGATGAGTGACGCTCAGAACCTTCGTGTGTCTGTTGATGATGATGGTGATGCTTTACTTATTAAAAACGCTTATGGCAATCAAGATATTTCTGGAACTATAGAAAACGGCACAATGCCAACAGGGGCCAATGTTACAATTGGATCTATTGGAGACGAGACAAAAGGGCAACTGTATTATTTTGTATACAACAGTAACGCTAATCATACTATTTTTAGATATGATCAAAACGGTAAAAAGCTGTACATTGTGTATCAAGATTCTGTATTACAGTTTAGCTTAAATGATCACGTACAAGCCTCTTTACTTACAAACACAAATGAAGATATACTTATATACTTCAATAGTTCAGATTCTGCTCCTAAAAAAATAAACGCTACACTGTCTGAAGCTTCCTATACAGGCGCTGGAGGTTATCCAGGAAATTTCTTTTTAAGTGGAACTGATGAGCAAAAATTGCTTTATATAACTACAGCTAAACAGCCCCCTTTGGAGCCACCTGTAATGTTATTTGACAATAATCCTAACCTTCCTATAAATAATATATTTGAAGAAAATTTTCAGTTTGCTTACTTATATGAATATATAGACGGTGAAGAATCTGCTTTGAGTCCTTATACTCAAATGTCCACTACAGCATCTCAATTAAAAGATGGCTTTATAAACAATGAACAAAGAAACTTTTTTAATCAAATAAATATTACAGTAAATCATAGTGTTGCTGACGTAAGAAGAATTAAAATTGTAGCACGTAGAGGAGGAACTAAAGCTTTTGATGTTATAGCTGACATTGCTAATAATGTAAACGGAACAACAAGCGCTATCAATTTTAGTGATGATCAAGGGTATATTCCTTTGCCCGCTCAACAAGCTGACAAAATATATGACAACGTTCCTCAAGTTGCTGATAGTCAAGCTATTGCGGGTGGTAGGCTTTTTTACGGGGGCTATACAGAAGGTTTTCCTAATGACACAATAGAACCAACTGTATTGGCTAACTACAATGAAAAGCCCAATGTTTTTAACATACCAGTTACTCAAAACTCTAGTGATGATTCTTTAATAGATATAGATCTAAGTCTTACTGGTTTGACATTTCCTTTAGATAGGGATTTTGAAATTTTTCTTGATTTTTCTTGCAATGATGGAGATGTTGTTTTAGCTAATGATTTAGTTCCAAACATTATTGCGCCTATTTTAAACGCTTTTAGATCTTTAACATTTAATGTACTTAATACTTCAACAGTAGGAGGAAATAACGATGAGGTTAATGACCAAGCTGGCGCAAGTGCTGGTCTTAAATTTGATTTTCAAAATAAAACTGTAGGGCCTAACGTAGATGGGGTAATTATATCTCCTCCAACGTTAAATTATATAACGCAAATAGACACGTCTGATACAAAAGAAGAATCTTGTTCTATTGTGATAATTAAAAGTGGAGGTGTTAAAATAAATACTAGTGGAATTCAAGTAAGAAAACAAATTTTACTTCCACAAGGAACAGCTAATCGTCAAGAAGTTCACAACATTATTGTTAACGCAATCCAAAAAGACTATCCTATTCAAGCAACACCACAAGGTGGATCTTCAGGATTTAGTGATGTACAAGTTTCAACTGGAAGTGATAACATAGTTACTAAAAATAGTGCGGCATTTAGCGGTTATGGATACGCCTCTTTAACCAATAGTGGCTTTGAACCTAATGAAAGAACAAATATTTCTGTATTTAAAAAGTCTATTGAAAGATTAAGATTAAAAGTAGATAAATACACTACGGGTAAAAATCAAACTTCTGTAATTGATCCTTCTAATCAAAATTCTGTTTTTGATTTTATTGAGGGTGTTAACTCAAAAGGAGAGGAAATGACTCCGTTTCAATATACTAATGTAGACAACGGAAGAGGTACTATTATTAAACGAACATCAGACGGTAACTCAGATAAAACGAATGGTCAAGTAAACAGAGTTGGAGCAACTGTCCAACAAGGGGGGTCTTTTATAATAGACAAAACAAAACTTAATGGGACTAAATCTTTTAAAGGAGGATCGTCTCATCAACTAGGACTAGTTTATTTTGACAATAGAGGAAGAGCTTCGGGTGTTCAAAAGTTTCCTAGCGTATATATTGAACCTGTAGGAAATAGAACACTAGAAAATAATTTAGTAGGATTTTCTGATATAACAATTAGATTAAACCAAATTGGCGCACCTAATTACGCTGAAAGATATTCTCCTGTTTATATAGGTAAAGGTACTAATCAAAACAAAATACAGTACGGTATTGGTGGAGCTTATCTATCATTTAACGATCAAAGTAATCAAGGAGGTTTTTCATCTACTAAAAATATTTACCTATCACTTAATACTCTTCAAGGGAAACAAAACTCTTACGTAAATCAAATGGGTGCATTAACCAATTACGGTTTTGCAGAGGGAGATCGTTTAAGGATAGTAAGGTATGATAATGATTTAAAATCTAATGTGGAATTTAGAGTTGTTAATTTTGTTACACTAACAGCAGACCCTTTAAAAAATCCTTTATTAGACAGAAGCAGCCCTGAAGCTATATTAAATACTACAGGAGATTTTATAGTAATTGAAGAAATAAAATCAGCATTGGGTTTTGATGTTAGTTCTATAGCTGATGGTGACTCTAATTGGAACAAAAAATGTTTGATAGAAATATACAGACCTAATCTAATGACAGATACAGAAGTTTACTATGAAATAGGAACTTCATTCCCTGTTACAAACGGAGTTTTAGGGACACAAAGACCATCAACAACGGCAGATATTAAAATAATAAGTTACGATGCAGTAACAAACAATGTTGTTGCATTCTCTACTCAAAAACTATATAAAGGAGACAGAATTGTAGAAGACGCTTCTCCTAATAGAGCTATAGCTGTTGGTAACGTTATGGAAAATAACGATGAAACAGGATATAGTTATAAGTTTTACGGAGTTTCAGTTTCAACGTGGAATGCTGCAGAAGTAAAAGCTGTAACGGTAGATAATGCATCTGGAACTGCTGTTATGACTTTGAATGAGGGGGACTCTTATTTTAGACTAAGAACAAATTTTATAGGAGCTTCTCCTGATTATGGTGACGAAAAGAAAAATCAATTATTAGCCACTACTCAAAACGCATTGGTGGACTTTATAGAAGACTTTAGGGTAAGTGATTTTTACCCATCAGACTATACTTCTAAAGGAAGAATATTTCCTTACTTACCAGACGCTATAAGAATTAAAAGATATGGATCAATAACTTATTCTGATCAGTTTATAACTGGTAGTGAATATTTAGGACTATCATCTTTTAACTTACAGCTAGTTAATTATGAGGATATGTCATACGAATACGGATCAATAAGAGGATTAGTCTCTTATAGTGAGAGTATGTATGTAATACAAGAAAGAAGAGCAGGAGTTATTCCTGTTGGTAGAAACATAATACAAAGTGGTTCTAGTAATGATTTAGTTACAGCTACTGAAAAAGTATTAGGCCCTATTAGATATTATGTTGGAGATTACGGATGTAATAATAATCCTGAATCTATAGCTTCATACAGGGGAGATGCTTATTTTGTAGATAACAGAGCAGGTAAAGTATTAAGAATACAACCACAATCAGGACTTTCTGTTATAAGTGAGCAATTGGTAAATTCATTTTTTACAAGCAGAATGTTTTCAAACCTAGCCACAGCTATAAACAGAAGATATATTGGCGGTATTGATAGAGAAAATTATGAATATATAATAAGTTCGCCAGCTCTTACTACATCTACATTAACTATTGAAGACAATCTTACAGGAGCTACATCTACAGCTAAAGTGAAAACTGATGACAATCCAGTAGGTTTTGTGGAGAGCGAGGTTATATATGATGATGCTTTAACTTATGATTGGGACACCGATCCACATACTTTTAATTTAGATCAAGAAAAATTTAACGAGTCAGGATCAGGGCTTTTAATTGCAGACACTCAAACAAGTAATCCAATATTAGGAATTGCAGAAAGTTTATCTCCAACTAATCAACTTACTCAATTAAGTGCGATTCAAGTTACTTTAACTACCCAAGCAACTACCGCTTTTGGACAAGGCACTTTAAGTCAAGGTACAAATCAGTTAACACTAGTTAATGATGATACTACTTTAACATTAACAAACGGTTCTGTAACATTAGATGCATTTACCATAGCCTATGACCTTAAAAAACCTCAGTGGAATTCTAGGTATTCTTATATAGCCGAAGACATATGTTCTTTATCTAACAAGCTATATACATTTAAAGCAGGTAAGCTATACGAGCATAATTCAACTACAGCAAGAAATACATTTTACGGTGTAACGGGGCCCAGTATTATTGAAGCTGTTGCTAATGCAGACCCATCTATGGTTAAAGTTTATGAAGCAATAAGTGTAGAAGGCGATAGTGGATCTTGGTCTTGCACTTTAAATAACACCACTCAGACATCTACTATAGCTTCCTCAGTTTTCAAAGAACGGGAAGGGTTTTATTATGCCCCTATACATCAAGACTCAACATTAGCCACAACAGCTATATCTACAACATCTACAGCTAGTATTACCTCTGTAAGTGGAACGTCAGAAATATTTGGTCTAGGTGTTGTCGCAACGACAAGCACTGGAGACGTTACTAAAATTACGTTTAAGAATGCCATTAACAATATGTCATTCCCTCTTGGTACTTTAGGAGAAAGTGGATCTATAAGTGGTACAGCGTTGTATAAAATAAATGGAAATGCCCTGTCCCCTTTGGGTCTTTCAGCTGTTAGTGTAAGTGGAGAAAAAGAATTAACTTGTAATGTTAGTGTGATTGGTAAAGTTTCAGTAAATGATGATATAGTTTTAATATCTTCTTCCCCTATTGAGGGAGATCCTATGAGGGATTATTATATAAAAACTAAACTCACCTCTAATTTAACAACACCACTAGAAGTGTATGCTGTGAACTTAATTTTTGCTAAGTCTAACCTAGCTAATAATCTACGTCAATAAGTGTTAATTTTGTAATATGAAAAAAAAGGTAAAAAAATATAATATAGGAGGGGCACTATTAAGTGCTATTCCTGGTGTTATCCAAACAGGAGTAGGCATAGGCCAACTTAGAAGAGGAGCAAGAGACTTAGCTCAAATAGATTCATTAGAAGCTGGTATGATTCGTTCTGAAGCTTCTAGAAAAAGAATAGCTCAACAACAAACTGATATTACTAAAGGTATTGAAAACATTTCTAGAAATCTTGCCACAGGCACTGAAGCTTTAGCAAGGAGTGGTAACAGAGCTTTAATTGGAGGTGTTCAAGGGCTTCAAGCTGCTGCTGACAAAGCAACTCAATCTTACTTAGACAAGTACGGTGCGTCATCTGCTGCAAGAGACCAACAGTTAGGTCGTGCTGATTTTGGGGAATCTGCAAGAAGAATAGAAAGACAAAGAGGAATAGCTCAACAACAAAAAGACGCTGGTTTTCAAAATATAGGAATGGGTTTTGATTTAGCAGGTAAAGGATTGGCCAAGGGTATAGCCAAGCCTAAAGACACTCAAAATGTGAAAGATCAATTAAAATATAATACATTAGTTAATGATGATTTTATAGAAACAGATCTTGAAGAAGATGAATTAGAATTACTAGAAGAAGGTGTTGGTTCTGCATCTTCTTATAATGATTTAACTGGTTATCAGAAACGATTGAAAAGACTTACTAGATCTAGATCTGCTGAAGAAGGAGCAAAGGTAAAAAAAACTCCAGGTAAATTTTCACATAAAAAGAATCCTATTGACATAGTTCAAGAGGGAGATAAGATTGGAGAGATGACAGGAGGGGAATACATATTTAATCCTGATCAAGCAAAACAGTTACAGTCCTTATCTAAGAAAGGAAACACTCCCCTACATAAGTTTGTAAATAAAATGCTTAATAAATCACAATTCAAGTAATGGCAAAGTTCAATCCCTACGTATTAAATTTTTCTGATCTTGGTGAAGTATACCAAAAAGAACAAGACAGAATATTAAAAAGAGAAGAAGAAGCTATGGCTTGGTATGATCAAATCGTAGAGGAAAGAGGTCCATTTACTGAGGGAACTAGAGAACAGTTAAATAATTTATTTGGACAAATAGATGAGGAGCTTACGCTAGGTAATGCTACTCCACAAGGTAGAGCTAAAATAAAAAAACTTTATAATGAATACAGAGATGTAGCAGCTAATGCTTTAAATTATAGTCAAGACATAGATAAAGCGTTAATAGAAGTAAGAACTAATCCTGGGAGCTATTCAGATCCAGAAATAAGAGTTCAAGAGTTAGAAGAAATGAGATTCGCTCCAGTAGATTTAAGAACTCTTGCATCTAAAAAAGTAGACTTAAGTCCATATAGATTATATGATGCCCCTCCCATTATGGCTCCTATAGATCAGGCAAAATATCTTATAGATACTATAGGTGGTCAATTTTATGAGAAAGGAATGAAGTTAGGTGATACAGATATTAAAAATTTAATAACTGATGAATTGCTTTTAAGTGCAAACAATCCAGAGAATATAGCTAAGATGATAGCTTACAAATATGGTGAAGATTCATTAAGAACTTTAGGTGGGAAACAACGTCTAGAAAGATTAGTTCGTCAAGAAGACGAATCTTCTAAAAAAGAATTTGTAAGTTTATTAACAGACTATGCTATTGAGGTTGGGGACTCTCTTAATTTAATTTTAACAGAACAAGATAAAATCTCAACAGAAAGAGAAGCTTCAAATCAAGCATACAGAGATAAATTATACATTAAACAAACAGTTGAAGGTGACGGGGAACCAGAACTGTATTTTATTTCAAATGTTAACACAAGCTCATTTAAAATTAATGATGAGGGAGAAATTGAACGTGGTGAATTAAGAAGTTATCCTTTTGCTGTAGATTTAAAAAAGCCTTTCAAACAAACTTACAAAAACAAAGAATTAGATATTGATAGGATTGTTTTTGATGGCTTAGGAAACCTTGGTTTTATAGTTAGTGAAACAATAATAAACCCTCTTGATGACGAAGAATTTGTAAGCACAACATTTGTACCTCAAGAAAATATTCCTGGAGCTTTAGCTAGAGTTCAAAAGACAAATCCTGGAATTGGTAAAACTTTAAATAATATTCGATTGGAGAACGCTGAGTTTTTTCAAAAGAATAAAGAGAATTCTTTAGATGATTCTTCAGGAGGTGTAGCAAAGGTCTTCAAAAATAACGAAGATATCAATGTAGATGAATTAGCAGATGCTTATAATAAAAGAGAAGAAGATAAAGAAAATCACGGGGAAAATTTAGATAAAAACTTTGGTAATAAGCAACCCAGACGGGTAAGAAAAAATTATTTTGCAAGTCAAAATATATTTAATAATTTAAGTGAAGAACAACGATTAATAGTAAAAACAAGAGCCGAAGAAATGAAGAAAAACGATTTGGATAAAAAAGCTTCTAGTGTCACGAAAAAATTTAAGTCTGATCAAAGTAAAAAAACAAAACGCATAGATACAGCCTTAAATGAGATCCGCATATTAGGTAATCAAGATGTCATTGATGAAGCTAATTTATTGTTAGGTGAATTTATAAAAACAAAAACAGAATCAATAACATCTCAAGATATTTCCAATGATAAAAAAATAACGCTTTATGAAGATTTAGCTAAAGATATAGAATCTAAATTGAAAACTCTTGATCGTTATAATAACAATGTGGACTTGAAGCCTTTAAGTTTAGATCAAGTTAAATCCTTTATAGAAGACCTAAGTAAGAAAAAATATCAAGAGGGAGGTAAGGTATCTGAACAAAGTCCACTTGGTAGAATTTTTAATAGATTTAGAAAAGCATTAACACAGTCTTAATATGGAAGATGAAGAGTTCTTCGAGAAGCTTCAGGAAGCAGCACAGGCTGACACTCCCGAAAATATATTAAATTACTTAAGGTCTGACGATAAGTTTACCGAAGACCAGTTGTTTAAAGCTGAAGAATATTTAAGTACTCAAACTAAAGTACAAGAGCCTTCATATAAAGGGTATGATGTTGTAGAAGAGGAAGTCGTTTTTGGAGGGAATGATGATGATGAATTTGAATCAAGATGGATTTCAGACAATCCTAATGAGATTCAAAAAGTTATAAACTCAGGTATTGCTTCTGGAATACTTGCTAAATTAATAGACAAGGGATCTACAGACTTTGAGAAAATTTCATATTATAATAGAATCCTTCAAGAAAACCAACCTAAAGAAGGAGATGTTCTTTACAGCGATAGCCTTATTGGTGGTTTTGCTTTAGATGTTTTAAGGACAGTTCCTCAGTCATTTATTAGTATGGGTGTTGCGGCTCCATCTGCATTAACAGAAATTGGAGCGGGTGCATTAGCAGGTGGTGCTATTCCTATCCCTGGTATTGGATCATTAACTGGAGCTTTTGCGGGTTTTGCTGGTGGTACTTCTTATGCTATAGAGTATGCTAATGCTGTAATGTCATCTCTTCAAGAGGCTGGCGTTGACACTACTAATGAGGAAGCTTTATCTGCTGCTTTTAGTAACCCTAGCATTATGAAAAAAGCAAGATTGTACGCAAACAAAAGGGGTATACCTATCGCTTTGTTTGATGCTGTATCTGGTGGATCTGGTGGTAAAATTGCTGGTGCTGTTGCTAAGAGTTCTAGAAAATCACTAGGTTTAAAAATAGGTGAAGCACTACCTTCCGCTGTAAAGAGAAAGGCGGTTCTTGCAGAAGTAGGAGCTCAATCCTTGTTAGGGGGTTCAGGTGAACTTTCAGGTCAGGTTATATCGGGTGATGAAATAGATGTAAGAGATATTCTTTTAGAAAGTTTTGCAGAACTAGCACCTGCATCTCCAAGTATTTTAGCTGAATACGTTAAGTCTAGAAAACAAGAAGGGGAACCTTCTGGTTCTGAACAAACTATTGTTGATTTAAACAATAAAATTAACGAAGAAAATAAAAATGCTTCTCCTGAAGATAGGCTTTCTGATGAGCAGAGAGAAGAGCTTTCTGATGAAATTGTTTCTTTTTCTGAGGATTTTTCTCAAGAAATTTTATCTGATGATAAAGAATATCAAACTATAGATAAAAGAATATCAATAACCAAAAGCGATTTAAACTCACCTAATATACCTGAAGGTACTAAAGAACTTCTTGATAATGAATTTAAAGAATTACAATCACAGAAAAATGAGATTAAAAGTAAGCTTAAGGAAAGGATTTTAAGTTTAAGCCTTACTGACTTTGAAAACGTACAAACATTATCTAGAGAGTACAAACAAAGATTAGCTGCTTCGGGAGAATATCAAAAGCAAAAGTCTATTGCTTTAATGGATGAAATTAAATCTATTATTTTCCCACCAGAACCTACAGCCACAGAAAGAATAGAACA
>Ga0209337_1001232_pt1 | contig 19706 bp, 18 predicted proteins | sample LinPmetageLP53_FD_184044 | JGI IMG/M metagenome (GOLD analysis project Ga0209337, IMG submission 184044) | Marine viral communities from the Pacific Ocean - LP-53 (SPAdes) (version 2) | ecosystem: Environmental > Aquatic > Marine > Oceanic | place: Pacific Ocean | collected 2010-02-08 | reverse complement strand
TGTATAATTAGAGCCTATTTCATTCTTAACAATAGTATAACGTCTACCTGATGTAGCAAAGTTGTCATCTACATTGAAGTTTTGACTAGTACCCAAATCAGAAAATGTTAATTCTGAACCTACAAGCATACCTATAGGGAATGATAATTGACCGTTATGGATAGGTGCTGTACCGCTTCCTGTACCTGTTAACCTGACTGTGGTAGTGTCTGCACTAGCATCTTCAGCCTGTACTGAAAAGACAAATAATTCATCAAAATGAGTTGGTAATTTTACTGTGGCTTCGTGGCCGAATGATATTTCTGTTAAATCACCCTTATAGACTGTTGATGGCATTTTTTTTCACCTCATGGTATTAGTTCTGCAAACACTATAACTTCTATTTGAAAAGTCATTCTGAACAAGTGCTTACTCCTATCAGATAGGTCTGTTCGTGTTTTGTATACTAACCTATCGTAATTAACACCATCTCCTTTGCGTTTTGAGTGAACTAACCTTCTAAGTTCATTTTCCATTTTCTTCAATCTATCTCTACTTCTTGTGGTTCTCATATCAACCGTTATGTTGATTCTAGTGGTTACAAAGTCATACAATATTTCAGGAACTTCTTCATTGTGTGCTGTTTCAAAACATAACACATAATCATGTTTCTTCATATCAATTCTTTTACCCCTTTCAGGGTCTGTACTAGCAATATCAACCACTATCGGTTTGATATTATCAGTATTTCCTCTATTCCAATCACTTGAAAAAAGGTCAATGATGACATCTAATGCTTCATTATAAGTTGCTACCATTAGTTAATCCCACCCTTCGCTAGTTTTTTAGTTTTCTTCAATTCTTCATATGCTTTCTTTTTCAACTCTTTTTTATCAGGAAACAAGTAAGTACCTTCTAATTGTAGATTCTGTTCTCTAAGTGCAGGGGATTCTGTTAACATTCTTTTATCAACAATATCTTCGATTTTTTGCAAATCTTCAGGTTTTGCTTCTTCCCCATTACCTTTTATGACAACACCATCTTGTATTTTCATACCATACTCTGATAATTCATCATTTTTAATTTTCTCTCTATATTCAGGAGGTGAGCCTTTTATGTAGTTCTGCAATAACTCTTGCATTTCACTTGATTTATAAGATTCTTTTATAACCCAAATATAATCATCTAATTGTCTTTCTATAAAGGCATCACTCAAAAGTTACCACCTCTATGTAACGTGGTAATATCTTATCAATATCTTGTTTGTAGAGTTGTACCTTAGATGCTAAATCTATGTTTTGTGTACCTTCAGGAATTAGCACACTTCTATCATCAGACATCAAAATATCAATGGCTACCATTTTTGTACAGACATCTTCTATTGCCTTTTCTAAATACCTTTCACCATAGATGTATGCAACTTTAACTGCATTCCACTCAAAGAAAGGATATGAATTGTTAAAGTAGATAATACCCATTTCATTGTCTATCCACCAATCTCTCAATCTCCCTCTATCACCACTAGCACTACCGCCGTGTAAATCAACTTGTAAAATATGTTGAGTCAGCACTCCTGTGATTTCAGTCAAAGCAGAACCAACCACAATTACACAACCTGTGAACGTGGTGTCTGTTTTACCTGTATAACTGAATACTTTTCCGTTAGCATCAACCGCAACACCAGCATCAGTAAAACTTCCAGTAGAGTCACTGACAGTAATTGTGGTTGAAGAAAGACTACTAAAAGTAGCAACATGGCTTTGTGTTTGGCTAATTTCCAAGTTGGTGTTAGTTGACACTATGCTGCAAGTTTCACCTGCTTGAGTAGACCGCATACTAGTTATCTTCACTTTACCTGCGCCATAATCAGAATTAGCCGTAGCATAAAACTCATTATGCACTCCGACATTATCGGTGCTACCTTCCAAAGTAAAAACAGGGCTGAAATCAACAGCCGCTTTGTTAACTCTATCTTCTTTATTTATCAAGTCAACCAAGTTTTGTGCTGATGTTATTTTATCAAAATCTGCTCTCCATTGACCTGTGCCTGTTCCTATTGTAAGCACACCAGCACTTCCATTTCCGGGTGATACAACTATAGAACCACTCAAGCCTCTAACACTATCAGGTAAGGAAATACGAGCCTCAGATGAGCCTATTTCTCTATAATCGTCACCTTGCCATAATTCTAAACGAAGTATTTGTTGAATATTTCTGAATAATAGGGGGGTTGTACCAACATAATCTGTGTAATATCTTCTCCTATATGGTTTGTAAGTGTCAAAATTAATATATTCTGCTGAAACCAAGTTCGGCCTCCATGAATTATGAGTAATGTTATCTATTCTATCTTGACACCTTTTGATTAAATCTTCCACTTTACTTCTCTTCACACCTCTTGTTCTACCATTGGTGAACGAGGCTAGATTTTGCACATAGGTGTTATCAGCAGATTGGTAATCAGCAGCAGTTATGTTACTAGTGAAGTTTAGTTTAACACCGTTAATAGATGTGGTGATAGAAGTAATTGTACGCTCTAACCCTAACGGGTCTGCATCTGAATAGATAAGTAGTGTATCTCCAACAGTATAACCTAAGTTTCTATAATCACTTCCTGTAACATATACACCATCAGCATCACTATCATAAGCAACAGCAACCGCTTCCTGTGGGCCAATCTCAAGTAAATCTGCTACTTTTTGAGCAGTTGTGTAAACTATAGCATCGGGGTCAAGAGGTCTTGTTTCTCCTTCACCCGGACTAAACACTTGTGGCATAATTCATCCTCATCGGTATTCGTCTTTCATAGTTCCGTCATCATTAAACATATTATCCTTGTCAAAATTGCTATTCAATGTTGGCGGGGGTACACCCGTTGGATTCTCAGCACTTGTTTGTAGTCGTTGCATCCAATCATCCATTGTCATTTGCCCGGCTGGTTTAGTTTCACCTGCCATCGCTTTTTCTCTAGCCGCATTATCAGCAACTCTTTTACCCTCAAGTGCTGCCATCGTCTTAATTCTTTGTTGGTTCAATTGTTCTTCAGTCATGTTACCTTTAGTGTCGTGTATTTTTTGTTGACGTTGTATATTTTCTATTCGCTTTTTATTTTTCTTAGGGTCTAAAGAATCAGGTATCTCAGGTCTGTCCACACCATCAATTGCACTTGTGGTGTCAGCACCTGCTACACCACCTTCTTCATTATATCTAGAAGGGAAGTATTGAGTGAAATCAGTTTCTGCATCACTTTCAGCACTCATATTGTTCATTAATGAAGCCAAAAATTGTTCTGACTCATCTCCCTCTCTTCTATGTTGAACTCTTTTATCAGGATTATTTCTAAAGTATTCCAACATCTTTTCTTTTTGTGCTGGTGTTTCTACTTCACCACCTCTAAAAGATGTAGCCAATCTTTGTGGTTGGAACTTACCCTCAGGAGTCAAACCCGTAGGATATGGATTACCACTTTGATTTGACCTACTTTGTGCAGGTGAACTATCTTGTTCAGGTAGATGAGGTAATAGAGCCTCTATGCTTTCTGCGGTTACAGGGAAATTATTATCCTGTAATAATTTCATCGCTTGCATAACTTTTTGCATATTCAAACCATCAGGAGTAGACTGTTGAGGTTCTTTTGGTAAAATTGGTGCAATTTTTGGTGGGGCAGAAGCGGCTTGGGGTGTTTTTGTGGATTTTGGCTTCTTAAAGTCAGACCGCTTCGCCCCAACTATCTCACTAAGCCCATGCTTTTCAGGGTTTTGTTGCATGTCTAAGACTAAGTTTTGTCTTAATGCTTCTTTTTGATGTTCAGGGATGTCCATACCGCCTTTGATACCATCTTGAATCATTCTAAAGGCTCTTTGACCTATAGTGCCTTTGAAGCCATCAGCATGTGAGACAAAATTAAGTGGTGCTTCTTCTTTAGAAGGTTTATCAATCACTTCTAAATCAAAATTATGAGGCATATTTAGAATGTCATTTTCTAACTTTTTTCGATAATCTTCTTTTTGTTCTTTAGTTAAGTCTTTGGCGTTTATACCCATTTCTGCAAACCTTTGATTCATTAGTTTATTAGCATATTGCCCTGTAGTGCCTTTGAATCCTGTTTCGGTATGGTGAATAAAAGTTTTTTTGTACTTTTTATTACCATCTAAGTAATCTTTTCTTTTACCTCTTGCTTTCAAAACTTCAAAAAAATCACTCATTCTTTCACCCCTAAGTTATAATTCATTGGTTTCTTACAAGTAGCACAATTTTCTTTCCACATAAAATGAAGCATACCACAATGAGTACATCTAGTACCCGATTTGATATTTAGGACATCAGATGCTTTTTGAGCGTTAGCCCTTTGTTTAGTGATAACACCCTTCAAAGGATTTTTCTCATCAATAACCATGTTAGGTTGATAATGCTCTTCCGCTCTCACACCTTGTTTTTGAAGTCTTTCTATATCTTCAACATCTAAGTGCTTTAAGCCAAAACTCATTCATCATTCCACCTATTCATGCTTTCTGATATACCACTAAAAATATATTACCTAATACTGTTACAGGTTCAACTGAGATAATTTTTGCACTAGCGTAACCGCTTAATGCTTCTATATCTGTTGTCATGCTAGTGCTCAACGCACCGTCATTACCTGCCCCGGAAAACTCCTTAGGGCTATATGGGCCAATAACTTGTATTGCTTTAACCATTCATTTCACCGCCTTAACTGCGGCGACCAAATGCGTACCATGTACCGTCTTGTCCGGCTACAGTTTGTAATACTAATGTTGAACCGTTAACCAATGTAAAAACACCGTCAACTCCCGCCCCTGTGCCAGCAGTAGTAGAGCCAGCATTTGCGCCAGCCCCTACTATTGTTGCAAGCATAGAAGAGAGGTCAATGTTTCCACCTGTATCGCTTCCGCCATTAGTGAAAGTTCCTGTTACCATCATAAGGTCGCCTATGTAATGCGGTCTTGTATCTTGTGTATTTTCAAATGCCATTTTATTTTCACTCTCCGTTTTCTAATGTTTCTGTTTCTATCAGTTCTTCAACTGCTTCTTCAACTGCCACTTCTACAACAGGGGTAGGGGCAGGTGGGTTTAGAGTTTCCTCTACTAGTGTAAGTAAACCACTCTTCGTGGTATAACCTCTAGAAATTGTGACGTTTCTTTCAGTTAACCATGCTTTTATGTCGCCGTTTCTCCATCCAGCATCAGGGATGCCATCTAAACCAGCGTCTATTGTTACACCTTCATCACCGATTAAAGTGAACTTTGGCTCTCCGATGACTCTACGCCATTCATCAACCCAAGTTTGACTGACTTCTTTCTCTTCTCCGCGAGTGAAGTCAGTCATTTTTGGGTCAGGACATCTACCGTAGAATGAAGGCCCATTGTATTTTATAATAGGCATTCAAAACCACCTTAATTGTAGAATACTACAAGTTGTCCACTAGTTACAGTTCCGGTTGTAGGTAATGTGACTACTAAACCACTTATGGTTGCGCCGAGCGTTTGAGCGTTTGCGTTTGTTCCGCCGGTTGCTATTGCTGTGAGAACTGCACTTGCACCACCGCTTAATGTGACGGTTGCGCCATTAGTCGTTGAACCTAATGTAATTAGTGCCATCTTAGGTGCTACGTCATATCCGTTTGCACCGTCTGAGTTTGAAGCATTGAAAGTTCCCGGACCTCCGCCCGGATAACCTACGTCTGCTGCCCCATCTAACCACTCAGTAGTGTCATGAGTACCCGCTCTGAGTTCCCATGCGCCTACTAGTGTTGCTGTTGTGTTACTGCCTGTTACTGTTAATGTATCTGCCATATTTTTTTCCTCCTATATCTTCAATTCTCCAAGAACCTCAGACTAAATCCCTCACTGAGCCTTGCGCTCCGAAGAAAGTAGTCCATACTTCTCCCATAGTTCGGTAAAGTCCTTCCTGTCCTAGTCTGTTAATTGCGAATGGGTCGCCTGTTTCGATACCGGACTCAAAGTATTGAGTCGGGATTGCTGTACTGAAGTACATGTAATCAGTGTCTAAGAAGTATAGACGGCTGATTCCACCATCGTCAGGCATATCCTTTGTTGGGATGATTGGCACACCGTTGTATGTTGCTACGATGAAACCTGCTTCGATTCCGGGTACACCCTTTACACCGTTGTAGGTAGGGGTAACTCTCTTCTCTTCCATGAATCTCTGTTGTGATTGTAGAAGTTGTTGTAATCTCATTAGAGTATCGTAACCTGTTAGAATAACCTTAGGGTTTCCTCCACGTTCCCAAATGCGCTGGAATAATGTATCTAGATGGTCTAGACTCAAAGTTCTACGACTTGCATCTGCTGTATCAGCAGCGCAATCCATTTCAGCGTGACTCCATGAGTTAGCACTTCTATCAATTGAGTAGATGTCTAGGTCAGAAGCAGCAGTAACGTGTGCGTTAGTGCTTGATGTTTTCAATCCTGTTAATCCCGCTGTACCTGCATCGCCAGCAGTAATTCTGTCTAATGACTCAAAGTTATTTGCTGCTGGTGTGTCAACATCGCCTAATAGCATTTTATTTACCATTTCAGCGTGGTGTTTACCCATTTCTTCTTTCAGAACTGCTCTGATGTCTCCAAGACCATCATCACGGTCTGCTAGGAAAATTGCTGTTTCAGACATATCGAATGTGTGAGCAATTGTCTTAGGTTTTGCACCGATGTGTTGGAATGTAGGTTTTACAGTCTCAGGTAATGTTGCGTTTTCTGCAACTCCACCATGTAGAGCACCGCCGTTAGGCTTTGCAGTAATAACACGCCATCCGCTTCTATCCCACGGTTTCTTAGGTAGTATAGAGAACGCATTGAACTCTTGGTTCAGTTGCGACCATACTTTTCTACCGTAGATTGCTTGGTAAGTACCAGCGGTAGTTGATAGCATAGGGCTATCAGCCTTGAGTAATTCACTACCTGTGTAGGAGTAACCCATTGAGTTACCTGCTCCATAGTAGTATCTTTCCATATCTGTTATTGTGCGTACATAATCTCTTGCCATTTAATTCACTCTCCCCTATCAAAAGCCCTATCTGCTAAGGCATGAACCTCATCCCATGACATTTTATGCATGTCCTGAGTTGATGGAATAGTTATTTGTGGTGTTGTGTCTGCACTCTTAGCGATGGTTGTTGTACCATCTGCTGAAGTCATACCGTCAATTCTCGTATTAAGAGAGTTTAGAGCCTTCATTACTTCATCAAGTGGACCGCGAGCATCAAATTGTTGTGCTTGTGATTTTGCGATTTCTTCTGTACGCTCTGTTGCAAAACGATTTGCAAAAGTTGATTCTAGAGAACCACGGAACTCTTGTTCCATAGCCGCTGCTTTGTAGACTTCATATGCTGCTTCTACATCTGCATCGCTTACTGAATCAGGTGTTAGGAAATCAGATTTCTTAACATCTTTCTTTCCGCCACTTCCTGTTGTGCGGGAAATAGCATTAGTGGAAGGTGAGCCATTTTCTTGTACTCGACCTTTGACTTGTGCTGCGAATCTTTCTGCACCATCGTCTTTCAGGTCTGAACCTAGATTTGCTTTGTTCATATCATCAAAATGTGCTCTTGCACCGTTGATGTCTACTCCACCGCTTTTTAGGGTGTTTTCCATCCAATCTAAGTAATCTGATGTGATAACGTCAGAAAACTCAGACTTTTCTTTATCGTCTTTATCTTCATCTTTCTTATCAGCAGATGCCTTTTCTTTGTCGTCTTTCTTTTCAGAAGATTCTTTCTTATCTTCGATTGCTTCTTTGAGTGCTGGTGGCATAGAGCCTTTTTCCATAGCGTCAAGTCTGCCTTCTAGACGAGAGAGAACATCTCCTAGTTGTTTCGTCATATCTTCATTATCTTCGGTCATTTTCTTTACTTCCTTTGTTTTATCTTGTTTTAATATTCTAAATGTTGCTTCAGGGTTTATTCCTTTTTCACAGATTGTTATTTCGTGTAATTCTAGTTTGCTGATTTCTTGATAGTCGCCGTGTTTTGGGTCGCTTTTTCTTACTCTTTTGAATGCTTGTCCACCTATGCTAAATCCTCTAAGTTTACCTTTTCTGATTTCAGCAGCGACTTCTTTTGCTTTTTCGATGTCATCACGTAACTGTATTACTACAAACATTCCGACATCATCAACTTCGCTTTTCCATACCCTCCCTTCGCTATCTGTGTAATTTGGAATAACTTCTCCGACTTGTATATTTGAGTGTGCTAGTTGTACGTTTCTGTATTTTGGGTCGGTCATGAACTTTTTGAATCCGTCTTTCAAAGCGTTTTTTGTTATTAAATCTCCTTGTTTATCTACTAATTCTACGCTTGCGTACCCTGCCACTACCAAATCATTCCCTGCTTTGAGCAAGGTGATTGTATCATCACCATAGAGGCTTGCTGTGGATAACACACACCATAATGTATTATGCAATACTATATCAATGAAGCGGAAATCAATCTATTCTTTTCGTTTCCAATGCTTTCTTTTCTCTATTTGGATATTTTTCAGGTTTCTCAGGGTCTTGTTGTGGTCTTTCTTTCATATCCCAATCAGGTAAAGTAGCCTCATTGGTGAGTTTAGTCGGTCCTCTAGGACTTGACATATCACTACCAACATCAATTCCCAAGCCTTTTCCACCCGTCATTGGGAAATGCCCTTTTTCCAAAGCATCTATGCTTCTTTCAATAATTTCTATAATATTTTTCATCATGTTTGGTTTGAGTAAAAGATTTGGGTCTTTCTTAGGTTTTAATATACCAGCACTTTCTTGTTCCATAACTTTTGCTCTATGGTCTGAGATAACATCTTCATCTTCAGTATCATCTTCATCTTTTTCTCCTTTCACCATTTCGTAAAATGCAGGTCGCCAATACTTTTCTAAACTTTTAGTTAAAGTTAACGTGTAGTCACTATTGTTTAACTCTCCCAATATAGCGCGGGGATTGATAGGTTCTTCATCAACAACATCAAACTTAACTATATCGTGCTCATAATTGATGATGAATACATTCTCTTCTAACTCCATAGTAAAGGGTATGTGAAAGTCATCATCAGATTTAGTAAGTAAAATCCACTTAGGGTGTTTTTCTTCCCCTTTCATATAAGTTGATTTAGCATCTCTAATGAGTATTTTACAATCTTTATTTTCACTTCTTAAATATTTTATTGCTTCTTCTAAACCATCTTCGTCTGTCATTCTTAGAGTAGAAGGACTAGGGATGAAAATATTTTCATGACTATCAAATTGACTTCTTAATAATTTCATCCTTTCTCTTACATCCATGTCTGTTACATCGGTGTCATCATAATACATCAAATCCACCATAGTAATTCCTTTATCATTAAGAACCCCATCCATAATGAAGTTTTTACTTCCTAATTTTCTAATAGATGTACGCATAGAATCAGATAAACCTATTTTATCTCCATCGTTAGACTTGACTTCTATGAATGTACCCTTACGAGTAACTTTGACTCTTTGACCTACTTCCATAGCAGCAACAACCCAATCTCCTGTAAATCCTTTCAACTCTTCCACATTCTCATAATCGAAAACTTTGTGATAGGGGTCAAGTAATGGCATTTCTTTTGGTAGGTTTTTCAGTAGACTACTATTGGTTATCTCATCAAAACTAGTGGCTATAGTCTCATAGTTGGTTGCTTCGGCTATAGGGTTTTCAGAACTAATTCTATCTAAATTACTAGTAGGGCTAACATACATAGTGTCTAAACCTTGTTGGTTTGCTAAACCTTGTATTTGTGATATAGTGTTTTCTCCATGCATGGCAACTAAGCCTTCTTCCGAAGCAGGTATCATATAACTCTGCTGTGTGTTATTCCCCCATTGTGCGTTTCCATCTCTATCTATATTCATACTAGTGCTTGAAGGAAACATTACTTTCCCATTGTGTATTTTTTGAGCACTACTAGAATAATATAGATAAGGGTTTATACCATCATTAGAACGTACAGAATTAATTTTATTTGAGCCATGAATTACTTCATCTCTTGTTACTCTACCTACATCTCCGGTGTTTTCAACATCAGGTGATGCACCTTCATCATAACTAACTAAACTATTCATGAATCTTTTAGTTTTACTAGGTATACCTGAATCTTTCACACTAGTTCCTTTGGATTCATTACCGTAAATATTTCTTGGTAATTGGTGATAATTCAAACCCCAATGTTCTAATTCATCTTTTGTTGCTTGACTTAACAACAAATGTTTTCTTGCTGGCATACGATTCAAAAGATGGCTTTTATCTAATGCTAGATTTTTTGTACCCTCACCGTATGTAGATTGGTTAAGTTGTTCTTCATAATGTTCAATCATACTTTGGTGGTCTTTTACGTGGTTGGGAACATGCTCTTCTTGTGATAATAAATTACCCATAGTAGTAATATGTGTTTTACCCGATTCTAACGCTTCTTTTACCATTCTTTTAAGGTGTACATCTTTCTGTGTGTGATTGTTAACAGGCATACCTAATTCTTCTAAAAGTTCATTAACATATTCATCTTTATCTTCTCTTTCTAAATCTAGATTTATACCGTTATCTCTCACACTTTGAGCCATATCACGATGTGGTGATTGACCCAATTTAGTTTGTATACTATCAGTCTCTATTTCATTATGGGTCAAACCTAAACTATTTTTCCCATGTATTGAACCATCCGAGTGTAAAGTAAATAACTCAGCATCGTGTAATGCTTGTGCTGAATCAATTAAAAATTGAGATGGGTTATCCAAAGGAAAAGCATCAGGGTTTGCTTTTTTCATACCCGGTATAATGTGCTCTCTTGCTATGTCATGTATAGCGTTTAAGTCTGATTTTTTCTCTCTTAGATTTCTTAACATAACCCCATGTGATGTACCTAAACTTGTATCACTATCATCAATATTATTCATTTGTCTAATCATTTCTATTTTTTGATTTTCAAGTTCTTGGTATCTATCAGTAAGATGTTCTTTTTCTACTTCTGAAAGACCACCCATATTATTTTCTTCTTGTAATAAAGAATAATTTAGTTCTTCAATTATTTGTTCCATATCTAAATTAAGTGTTTTTATTTGCTCATCCTCAGAACGTGCAAATGTATTTTTATCAGTCATGAATTGCAAAAAGTTTGATTTATCACCAATATTAGGTAAAGGAACTTTCCCTTCTGTGAATAAATCTTCTAGACCATACATAGAAACAGGTGAGCCTAATTTTGTTCTCCCTGTTGCTATGTCTTTATCACCCGGATTATGACCTATACCTCTTAGTATAGAATCTCTAAGAATACCCGATGAATTGGAAGATATAGTAGTATCAAAAGTATAACCTTGTGTACTACCTACTCTAGCAGTTGGATTTGTGTTGCTATGTAATCCGTTGTCAGCCATATCAATACCCAATTGTGTTAACTTTCCAATCTCAGAGTTTTTAATCTTATGAGATACACCCGGTGTTCTACTATGTTCAGAAATATTATGATTTTTTAGATTTCTAGGCATAGCCATTCCACTTCTCTTAGACATTTTAGGTTGAGAACTGTCATGTATAGATAGGACTTGTTTCGGCGTGTGAGCAAACTTTTGATAAGGTGGTAAAGTTTCACTATTTATTAAACCGAATAAACCAGCAATATCACCATGTAAATCTATTATACCGCTTTTTTCATTTTTCACTCCAAAAAGTGATTGATTAGGCTCTTCAGGATTTATTGTCATTTCATGTAAAAAATCCATGTAAGTTTCAGGAGAAGTTGATAATCCACCTCTTTGAAAACCATGCGCCCAAAAGTTTTGTAATCCTTCTAAGCCGTGTTTAGTTTTATGAAAATGAGTTGTAGTATCACTATCTACTGATTCTTCAGTTGGGCCTTTTATTCTAGTAAAAGGTTGTAAATGATTTGATACATTTTTTTGTGTATCTCCTACACTAAAACCTCGCTCTAATCTTTTCTCTAAACTTTCAATGTGTTCTGCATCTATCAATGAGTTATCTAGTGAATTACCTAATAACTCATGAATTGGGTGTAAACCTTCATCTACAGCATAGTGTTTTTTCAAATCTTTTATACTACCTGTAGCATGGAAAGTTTCTCTCCTGTCTTTTGCATTCCGATTGAAGGTTTTTAGAGCAGCATGAAGTAACTTTGCATCTATCCTTTTCATTTGAGGAAGTGGTAATCTTTGACCCGTTTTATCTGTGAACATTTGATTTTTGAATGCACCACGCAACCCTTTTTGATAATTTTCTTTAACACCTTGCATTTCATAATCTGTTATGGGTAAAAAACTTAATGAGTTAGCATCTTTAATCCCCTGCTCGGCTGCGGGGTTTTCAAGAAAATCTTCTTGGTCGTACATGTTTTTATGTAATTTATCATTTATATTTTTAAGTAAAGATTCATTAAGAGATATTCGTTCATCCCCTTTACCTGTCTTTACCATTGTTTCTTTCATACCTGTGTTAAAGAAATGAACTCTTTTATCAGTATCAAAGTTACCGATTTCTTCTTTGTTTTCTCTATGTGCTTTAGTGTTAGGTAATGCTCTATCATGACTACCTGTAGCCCACAACATTTCAGGCATAGCCCTTTTTGCTACATTTCTTTTTAATCTACCCATAGGCAACTTAACACCATCACTTAACGTAACATGTGATTGGTGAGATTCTTTTCCATCACTTCGGTGTTCTAATAAATGTTCAATAACTTTACTTCTATCTTTAGGTTCTAACCATTCTAAACCTAAATTATACCCTAACCATCCTAATTTATGAGAGTGGTTTTCTAAAACACCTAGTGGGTATTTTTGTTTATCATAATGTTCAATTTCTCCCTCGCCGTATTTACCTTTATTTTTATATTCTAAAAGATAATCTCTAGCATTTTCACTTTCTTTGAAACCACCGCTATTAATTAGTTTTTGAATATCAGCGTATAATCTATTATCTTGTAAATTACTCCCTTCGACTTCTTGATAGTCGTCACTAGTCCATTTATTAGCAGCCTCTTCAAAATGTTTATTTCTAACATCTTTATCTGTAGAGCCATTTTTAATCATTTCATCAACAGAGACTCGGTTATCTTCTACCCATTTTTGATAAGCCCTTTCATATAATGTGTGTTCAAGAGCACCGTGTCCTTCACTATGTTCACTTAAATCACCTAAATATTTGTTGTCTAACACCATGTCTCCATTTTTTTTGTGATGGTTGTTATGCCTCATTTCTATTTCACCGTGAAGTTGTGAAAGCGGTGTGTCATCTTCACTAGACAAATAGTAATTTTTTAATTTCTCAACAAACTCAGGATAACCATGTTTAGAATTAGTTTTTAGTAAAGGATGTAAAATATTGGAAAAGGGATTGTCTCTATAACTAGATGAGTCTGTTACACTTTTAGGCCATCTAGAAATCATATCATCTGACACTACGTGTTTTCCAGCCCATCTATGTTTAGCAGGGTACATTTTTGCTGGTCTTTGTACTATTTTTTCATCAATTGAAGAATCACTAATATTTTTACGTTTAACTCTTCTTTCTTGTTCTTTTTCATCTAATGGTAGACTTTCTTCTAATTGTTTGAATCTATCTAAATCTAAAATCTGTCTTTTAACATCTTCATCTTTCAAAATTAAAAGACTTTTATCAATGAAAAATCTATCAATATAATTTTCTTCATATATGCCTTTATTGAATAAATTAATGACGGATAAAACATAGTCATTCAATTCATGGTCTATATCTTCTTGTGCAAAGATGAAAGATTTTAACAAATTGTCTCTTGCTTGAAGATGAATATTTTGGTCTGAATCCAAATCATTCACCTCCCTCCAATTGCGGGGTTCTGCCTAATAGAACAGGACAGCAAACTTCCACCCTGATTTTCAGGTGCTAAACATCCTGTGGATGTGTTTCCTCCGCATAGTTGACAATGTTCGGTGGCTGAAACCCCTTTCACAATACCAACTTTCACATTCATCCCTCAGTAAGATGACCAATTGAGGCTGACTCATGAGGATTCATGTTAGGTGAAAGAGCATCTAGATTAACACTAAATCTTCTAGCACCTTTATTCGCTACATCATCTGAATCTAATAATGATTGATTAGTTTGATATTGAGCGTTGTAAGTTTGACCGCCTGTTTCAGACATGAATTGCACACCACCCGGTCTTGTGTCAAATGTTGTTGCTTTGTGGTGCTCACCTTTTTTCATACTGCCGTATTTTTTCATACCGCAACCTGATTTATTCATACATCCCATCTTATTCATTTTAGACCCACACTCAGGACAATTTTTACAACTACAATCCCCATCAGGACATCCACACTTTGCCTTTTCTAAAGTATCTAATCTATTTGCTATAGTTTGTGCTTTTTGTAACATAACACTAACTTCATCGCTTACTTGTGTGAATCTTGGTCTACCCATTTAATACAACTCCTTTCTTTCTTCGTAGTTTTCTGCCATTTCGTGAATCTCTTCCCATGACATTTTGTGAATCTCTTCATTACTGTATTCTTGTTGAGGTGATTTGAGTATTTGATTATTTTCAGGAGTAGAATTACCTCTGAAACCATCAGTGAGTGAAATCTCAGTCATTGGGGTTTTCATGGTAACATACCCTGCTTTCCTAAGGATTTTATGTGGAGAGTTCATTTCTCTTTCCATAGATAGCATTCTTTCATCCATGCTTTCCATTTTATTAATGAGAGCATTCAAAAGTTTCTGAGCATTATCAGATTTACCCTCACTCATTTAGTTCACTCCACTTTTCTTCCAAATGTACCCGTAACAGTACGCATGTTAGTGTTTGTACGAGATGGAATTATTGTGCCTTTTAACACAGAACTTCTTTGGCCTGTGTCAAACTTACTTCCTCTTTCATTGTATTTTACAACAGGCACTCCACCCGCATACTGATTAACACCAGCATAATCTTCGGTGCTCTCACTCTTACGGATTTCGCTTGTTAAATCACTCTGCATAAAATCCGCATATTTCATAATTTCATTCAAATGATGTCTGCTACTTGCAGAATCATTATCATCTATACATTTGCTAAGACTTTCCACATGTAGTGTAAGTTTTCTTGCCATAGGATTCATTTTCTGTAGTTCCATAATACCAACTCTGTTGTAGCCCACTATATACCTACTAATTAATTATGCGCCTTTCAAACGCCCTGCATCGCCTAATTTCTTCTGATTCTGTTGTGCTATCGTAGGTTGTGGTCCTCTTTGTTGTACACTAGTTATCGGAGAACCTGAACCTGCGCTTGTTCTACTTTGAGGTGCAGCCGGACCTCTGTTTCTAATCCCAACTCCTTGACCGCCCGGATTTACTATCCCCGGAGGTAACGGTCCTCTTCCCGGTGGCATTCCCGGTGGCATACCTTGTGGTGGCATTCCCGGTGGCATACCTTGTGGTGGCATTCCCGGTGGCATACCTTGTGGTGGCATTCCCGGTGGCATTCCCGGTGGCATTCCGGGTTGTCCACCCGGCATTCCTTGTTGTGGGTCTACTTTTTTATAACTAAATCTAATATCTCTTTCACCTTCTTCCATGAGTTCAGGTTTATAGCCAAGCATCATCATTCTTTGTGCAAGGTTAACTTCCATCTCATCTCTTCGTAATCGAGTGATTTCATCTTCTTCTTCATTCGGATAAAGAGTTAATTTCCAATCTGTAACATTTAATTGTTTTAATATTCTAGGAAATAAAACTTCTGTGTAAACTTTTTGTCCAAACTCAACTGCTCTATTAGTTACTAATATCTGCATACCTTCATTATTCAAACCACCACTCTTACCGTTATCAATCATGAAAATATTGCTAACACCGTAAAAGGCAGACATTCTTGCACGAATCTCATCTCTTACAGCAATATATTGCATCTCATCTAATGTGTCCATAAACTTCACCCAATTGACACCACCTCTTCCGGTAGCAGATTCAATTCCAACTTTAGGTATATAGTGAGGGTCACGTTCCATTTTTTCGTCTACAGATTTCCAAAAAGACTTCATAGATTCAAGATTATCTGTGGTGACTGAAATAATACCTTTTGGCGACCTTCTCTTTTGATATGCTGTGTAAATATAATTATCCATAGCAGTAAGTGACATCGCTTGCCTCCACATTGTATTAACAGGCGATTTACCGTATAATTTACTCGGATTATATTTACTAAGATGTATAACTTCACCTTCGACATAGTATTGAGTTTTACCACTACCTGCCATATTGACATAGTGTACATCTTGCATTTCATTTCCACACACCTCACAAGTTTCTTCTTGACCGGGGTAAGCAATTTGCTCACGATGTAATGTGCAGACTTTGTATCTACCACCTCTTACGCCTCTTTTATCAGAAACTATACGCATAAAAATAGGGTCGCCACGAATTACTTCTTTCACTCTATAAAACGCTATTTCACTAGTATCAGGGTCTACATGATATTCTTTTATTAATATCAAAAACGCATCATCAGTGATATTCAAATCATTTTCTATTTCATATAATATATGTAAGAAAGATTGTTCCATTGAGTTTTCTTGTTTTAACAACCATTTGGGATAAAGCATTTGTTCTACATCAGGTTCTCTCACAGGAGAGCCACATAACTTACAAGCATCAACACTATCACTATATTCTTCACCACATGATACACAGCAGAATTGAAACTTCTTTTCCCAATAGTAACCCCTTCTAAACATCTCTTGGGTTAATTTTGATATTATTGTTCTTAAGACTAGATTTTCTTGAGCAACAGCATAAAGAGCGGGTAGTGTGATACCTTGTGCCATTACAGGTTCTTGTATACCTGTAGTGTACAACGGCATTGTGGGTTCAGGGGTTGAACGCCTACGGAATGGTTTTGAGAGATTTGTTAAGAAGCGAGTTATTCTACTATCATCTTCAGCCATTATAATCCCTCTCCCCATTTAGCAACAGTATCTGCTTGTACTCCCCACTCAGCGAGTAAGGCATCAGACTTGGATGTATCGTCAGACCAATTGCTATATTTAACTAGTTTTTTAAGTTCTTCTTTTCTCAATTTATCACCTTCTTCTATGTAGGCTAACACCGCTTTGGCTTGTGTTTTTTTCATTTGTAAATGAGGTAATAACGAAGTTAGCAATTTTCGTATATCTGCTTTAGAATAAAATTGCAAACGGTGTTGACTTCTTTGACTGTCTTTGTACACTTTTTGGTCTAATTGTAAACGACCACAATCTAAAGTTTTTTGCAAATGTTCACAATGTATTCTTCCTCTAGTACCCGTTGCTATGAAACCTGCTCTCGGCTCACCTCTACCTGTTATACTGATATAACCATCAGCATCTAAAAATCCAGCAGCATAAGCAAACGGGTCTTTGAGAATTAATCCATGATTGTCTGCTTTCACAAATGTAGAACGTGAATTACCTGTTAAAATATCTATTTCCTCACCATACATGGCTAGTAGTTTCCCCAACTTCCCCACAGTCATACTTTTGGTAATCTCTTTATTCTCATGTAAAGTTTGAAAGATTGCTTTAGATGTCATAGCACCTTTTTGTTGTAACATTAACGCACTTTTTTTCAAAACTTCTATATCTTTTTCATTCAACCTATCCATTTGATGTAAAGTGGTTTTCCAAACTTTTTTTGAGTCTTTCTTTTGTTGCATGGCTTTTACCCAAGAATCTTTTTCATCTTGCCCCCATACCCCTTCAAACTCATCAAGCATTTTGAGTATCTCATTAGATTGATTCCATTGAATACATGCTCTTTGTAAAGTTATTTGTCTAGAATCACCAAACTTTCTTAATGCTTTCATATCCCTTTCTGAAGGTGAAAAAGATTTTATTACATTTTTATAATCTTCTAACCATGAATGCATTGTAATGGTTGAATCAAACTCTAATGATTTAATTGTGCGAATGTCTCCGATTAAATCATCTATGTCATTTTTTTGACTCTTGTTGACTCTTCTGTTTTTTCTCAATCTTTTTACAATATCAGAAGCAGAGCATCCCACATGTGTTTCAAACCAACCTTCCCCTGTTGTAGAAAAAAGTTCTGTCATCTCAATCTCTCTCATATTAAAGTAAAACTATTATTATCATCTTCTATTACTGTTGTGTTGTTCTTATATTTCATGGTATCATCCAACCCCCGTTGTTTCTGTTATTTTGATTTCCGTCAAACCAATTTTCAAAGTTTTCCATCACATCATCAAGTAAAACCACTTTACCTTTGAACTCTTTAGTCGCCCAATTAGCAAGTGCTAAACTCATCGCTAAGTCATCGTTTATACCGACACTCTCTAGCCTACCGTTCTTTTGCATTCCAAAACGATTCAATTCTTGTTCCACCTTATGTGTATACTCACGGCTTCTCTCATTACCATATGGTAACTTAATTTGACCTTGTTCAAATGCGAGTAATAAAGACATGAACAGCGATTCCTTTTTTGTTCTTGTTGTCATAAAGACTTTTATTGGCATGTCTGCCGACATTTCTCTCATTTCTGCTTCTAACATCCTTTGAAAGTTGTTACCTTCTAATTCTATTAAATCGGGTTGAAACTTATTATTTAGAATAACCATCATTCTCTTCTGTGCTAAAGATGACATTCCTCTTTGATGAACAACATTTACAACTTGTTTTACATCTTCGTTAGGTAACATCCTCAATGTCGTCATAGCAGTAAAGTCAGCATTCTTATCAGAAGATATAGCAGGGTCATGCCCTATGAAATGTTGACCCCAAATACCATCCGGTTGCCCTTCTTCATTAAAATTAGTATCGGCTCTATCTAACAGAACCAACTTTTTATCTCTAGCACCTTCTAAAATATCCATAGGAAACATACTTGCTACATCATGAATCGGCTCACATAGGTATTCACGGCTAAATTGTATCGCTGGCATAGATAACCTTCTTTTCTCTAATGATTCTAAGTTCCATCTTTCAGGCCAAAGTGCTTCACCTTTCATGTTTATAGCAGGGAAAGTTTCAACCAAGAAAGTTTCTTTCTGTTCCAATTCAGCGTATAAGTCATTGTAACTAAATGGTGTGCCAACCATCATCAAACGAGATGTGTGGTGAAGTACAGGTAATAAAACACCATAGAACCAATCGGCTGCTCTTTGTAATTCAGTTCCTGTAGTACCCCATAAAATATCATCACAAACAACCACGTCAGGGTGGAAACCTCTAGTAGCACCGCCGACTGACTTTGCCATAATACGAGAACCATTAGTCAACTCAAAATATGATTTAGCCCACGGTTTTCCAAAAGCAGGTTTCAAATCACGAAGTATCTCCACAGTATCTATATTACCTCTAATAAATCTCATATGCTCAAGAGTCTGTTCCATAGAATGAGAAAAAATCATAACGTGAGTGCCGGGATTGAATGCTGCTATCCATAAAGCATATGACATAAAAAATACAGATTTGCCGTGGTCGCGCGATGCTTTAACACAGTAGTATTGATTTCCTTCTAAGCCCCTATCCCAAGTTTCATGATGACCGCTGTAAAGCATCCCCATAATATCTACAAAAAAATATCGAAAAGATTTCTTAGACATCTCCCTGTCCATTTCTAGTACAAAGGCTTCAACATCTTTTACCATTAGTAATAACTCCAATGTCTTACAGATTTTACTACTTGCCTTTGTAAATCTTCTTGAGGTTTTGTAATATCATCCACAGTTTTTG
>Ga0209337_1001229_pt1 | contig 19798 bp, 27 predicted proteins | sample LinPmetageLP53_FD_184044 | JGI IMG/M metagenome (GOLD analysis project Ga0209337, IMG submission 184044) | Marine viral communities from the Pacific Ocean - LP-53 (SPAdes) (version 2) | ecosystem: Environmental > Aquatic > Marine > Oceanic | place: Pacific Ocean | collected 2010-02-08 | reverse complement strand
CCTTGATAATACCTGTATATGAGGCAGGTAAAGATACCAAACAAGGTTTTTTCCAATTGCTTAACTGGATTTCCGACAAATCGTTCCCTCTAAGCGGAGTAATCAATCTCGGATTACAGGGGTTTCCTGTAAAAAGTAGTTTGCGTAATAATGGGCTTGGAAATAGATTAGATTTAGCACCATGGAGTAAGAAAAGTGACGAGAACGGCATTCATACGAGTAGGTATGGGAGTGGAGATTGGGAACAACAGGTAATTCGTGCGAGAGATTTTTTTCGGTCTAAGGCTTTGTAAAACCTATCTCTTCATATAGTAAGAAAAGTTATGAACAATTGCTTAAGGCATGAGATGAGAAATATGGCAATGAGAAGTCAAATATACGAATGGACAAATACCGCACCCGGCGGAACAGGATTTACCCTCTTTAGACGAAGCACAGACACTTCTGTTGCTCTCGCTAATGCAAACACAGAAACCTCAATTTTTATTGGTGGAGTCGGCTACAACATCACCAAACCTGCGGAAACAACCGCTACTCAATTCGTCGTAATTGAGGATGTTTCATGCACTCCTTTCGCCACAGGTTCAGCAACCAACAACGGTGGATTCACTCAAATTAGAATCAACACTACAAATTATTTCCAAAATCCCGATGTTACGCAACAAAGTGGTATTCCGGGAACTGCATCCCCTTACCCTCGCGGTTATCAAAACATTCTAAAGACCTTTGACCTTTACCCCGACATTTATGTGTTGCCGGGTCAAGTGTGGGATGTCATTTTCACCAACGGTGTTGCTCTTGCTACTGCCACCCCTGCTGATGTTGTTGCGGTGTTCGTCAAATATACTCTATATGACGGCCCCGATGCACTTATCGCAAACAAACTCCTTGAACTCGGGATAACAGTCAACCCAAACAATGTTGATTGGTATAAGAGAACATTGATTGAACAACAATCGGCCTCCATGGGAGGAATGGCTTGATTCTTCGGAGTCTTGGAGAAAAAAACAAATATGGAGATGATTAAGTATGGCAATGAGAAGTCAATTATATGAATGGACAGCAACCGCATCAATCGTGGATATTCAATCCTCAATTTTTATCGGTGGAACAGGAAACAATATCACCAAACCTGCGGAAACAACCGCAACTCAATTCGTTGTAATTGAGCAGGTCGCTTCTTCGGGTTCAAATCCGGGTGGCGCGGCAACAGGCACTTACACCTCAACCGCAGGAAACGCAGGGCTACATATGTTCGCACAGGTTCGTATCAATACTACGGATTATTTCCTTGACCCGGACAACAAGCCAAACGACGGTATTCCGGGAACTGCATCCCCTTACCCTCGTACTTTGACGCTACAACCTTCGTTCTCTCTTTACCCCGACATTTATGTGTTGCCGGGTCAAGTGTGGGATGTTCTCGTAACTCAAAGAGGTGCGGCAAACAACGCTCAAGCGGTTCAACAGTGTTTCGTCAAATACACTCTATATGACGGCCCCGATGCTCTTATCGCAAACAAACTCTTGGAACTCGGTATTTCCGTTTCCCCTGCGAATGTTGATTGGTACAAGCGTTCCTTGATTCAGCAACAGTCGGCAGTTGTCGCTTAAAGCGAATCAACGGTTTGAAGTGTTTTGCTTAATGTGTTGAGCGTAAGCCATCATTGAAGGTGAACATATGAAACGGGTATCAAAGGTTATCAAGAAGGCTCAATCATTAGAACCTTCGGACAAACCACCTGCATCATTGTTGTCGGGAAATAAAGTAACGGGTTATTCTGTTAATTTTCCTATCGCCAACACTTGTCGCCCTTCAAAGGTTTGCATAGACACCTGCTATTATGCGGTGGGTGGAACATCATGGAATGCGAGCCTCCGAAAACAACTATGGTTGATGGATTATTGTCAAGAGAATCCTGTGACATTTGCTGAACAGATTGTTCAAGAATACCATAAGAAAAAATTGACATACCTTCGTTGGAATGGTGGCGGCGATTTATTCCCTGCTTCTGTTGATGCTTTGAACCATATAGGTGAAAATCACCCCGATGTCATTATATGGATTGTAACGAGGATTCCCGAATTAGCCTCAAAGGTTATGGATTATGATTCTCTCCACTTACATTTCAGTCTTGACAAGCATTCTTTAGAGCGTCGTGAACAAGTCTTGTCGCTTATCAACAGGCCGATATTCTTTTCATATCAATGTGAAAAAGACGAGAAGCCCGATGTTCAACACTTGGTTGACAATCATGGAGTGTCTTTGTTTTTCTTCAACAATTATTACCTTACAGACCCCATCTATGAAACCGACTTTTCTCAATACCTTTGCCCCCTCAATATGAACCGAACAAATAAAGGAACAATAGTGGATTCCTGTGGCAACTGTAAAAAATGCTTCAATGGTCATTGGATTGAGGCACAGGCTTAAAACCTTAAATGGAAACAAGGATTGAAAATCGGTTTCAGTCATGCGTTTTTAATTACACATTAACGCGTTAGTTCTCCTTCAGCATCCCTTCAGCATCCTCGTTTTTTTTATGTTTGAATACTCTTCAAAAGGCTCGCTTTCATATAGTAAAAAAACTATGTAAAGGATAGTGATGCAATATGGCAATGCGAAGTCAAGTATATGAATGGACAAATCTCGCCCCAACAGGGTCAACCTCAACCCTCTTTAGACGCTCAACCGATGTTCCTGTCGCTCTTGCTTCGGGAACGCAAATCTCCGTTTTCATCGGAGGAACAGGCTACAACATCACCAAACCTGCGGAAACAACCGCTACTCAATTCGTCGTAATTGAGGATGTTGCTTTGACACCCGATGGCCCACTCACTCAAACAGGCGGTCTTGCTCTTGGAAGCATTGTATCGTCAATTACTACAAACTCGGCAAATGCGACTATCAACGCAGGATTATCACCTGTGCCAAACGGAGGAACAATCACTTCAAGTGGTGCGGGAACAGGTGCGGCAATTTCAATGGGAAACACAGGAGGTGTAGTTGATGTCGCTACTGTTGGAGTTGGAGGTAGTGGCTTTACCGCAGGAGATACCATTACTTTTGGTACTGCGGCAATAGGAGGTTCAACCCCTGTCGTAATCACTTTGACCGCAGACGATATTTGCGTTGCTCAAAATGGTGGTCATGCTCAAATACGCATAAACACTACAAATTATTTCCAAAATCCCGATGTTACACAACAAAGTGGTATTCCGGGTCTTGCATCCCCTTACCCAAGAGGTGTCAACAACATTCTAAAGACCTTTGACTTATATCCCGACATTTATGTGTTGCCGGGTCAAGTGTGGGATGTTCAATACACGCAGGGCGCATTCAGCCTACAAGCAGGTGAAGTCTGTGATGTTGTCGCAGTATTCATCAAATACACTCTATATGACGGCCCCGATGCCCTCATTGCGAACAAACTTTTAGAATTAGGGATTACAGTTAATCCAAACAATGTTGATTGGTATAAGAGAACCTTAATTGAACAACAGTCTGCATCTATGGGAGGTGTCTAAAATGGCAATGCGTAGTCAATTGTATGAATGGACAGGCACTACTGCCTTCACCCCCGACAACCAATCCTCAATTTTCATTGGTCAAACAGGAAACAACATCACCAAACCTGCGGAAACAACCGCTACTCAATTCATCGTGATTGAGCAGGTCGCTTCAACGGGTTCAGTTCCGGGCACTCTATATGCTCAAACTGCGGCTTTGGGTGGAACTCAAATGTATGCCCAAGTCCGAATAAATACTACTGATTATTTCCTTGACCCCGATAACAAGCCAAACGACGGTATTCCGGGAACTGCTTCTCCATACCCAAGAACCTTGAACCTACAACCTTCGTTCTCTCTTTACCCCGACATTTATGTGTTGCCGGGTCAAGTGTGGGATGTTCTCGTAACTCAAAGAGGCTTGGGTGTCGCAGTAACGAATGTTGAATTACAAGCATTCTGCAAATACACTCTATATGACGGCCCCGATGCACTTATCGCAAACAAACTCTTGGAACTCGGTATTTCCGTTTCCCCTGCGAATGTTGATTGGTACAAGCGTTCCTTGATTCAGCAACAGTCGGCAGTTGTCGCTTGAGATAACCTCTAAGGTTTAACCATAAGCAACCCATGAGGTTGTTTCAGTAGGGTCAATTGATTCTGTTTTTGGTTTGCGAACAAGGAAAAGTGATTGAACGATTTCTTCATTTGAACCGTGTTCAATAAGTTGCGTTATTTTGCCAATCAATTCTTCGGTTTTATCATCAATACCCTCAACATATTGATTGTCCACCGTCAATAAAACAGTGGCTACAATTTCAGCCAACGATTCATTGAGTTTATCTATTTCATCATCGTCAACCTCTTTTGTTTCCCTTCGGTTGAGCAGACTTACTCCAAACATTCTCAATAAGTCCATATTCTCCATTTCAAGCAACACATCAAGCGTCTGTATGTATTTGTTTTCTTCGCCCATGAACAGACTTTATGGTTGGAGGCTTATGAACATTTAGTCTTTTATCACCTCAATTATGCAACTTACTATATCAATGTGTATAGCCGCTTACTCTTCAAGTCCTTGAGGGGTCAATGCTTATACCTGTTGTCCTACACATGAGATATGAACAATACAGATTCCGACTTGGTTGAGGTCTTTTCTGTGGTAAAAAATGAAGAGGGGAAACAGACATGGTTCTTGAATAAGAACACATTTGAAAACCTCATATCCCAACAACACACTAAAAATAAACAAATGATGGGTGATGAACAATACCTAAGAGATTTTTTATCGCCTTCTGTTGAAGAAAAGGACACATTTGCATTTGTTAATGAGAGCAAACATTATCACGACTATGAATCCTCTATCAAACGCTATTGTTTATTGCGGATTTTGGAGCGGGATTTCACGCTTGATGATACCTGTTGGATTGACTCATATGGGTCTAAAACATCTGCTCGGTGGGCTACGAGTGAGATATACCGCAATGTTAAAACTTCAATCCCCAAAATGGTGTATTTTTTCGCCACCAAAAATGCTGATAAATCCAAATGGGTATTTAGAGTGGAAACATGGGAGGATTTAGAATCTCAACTTACGATATACACGAATGAATCTCAAGACTGTGTTAATGAGGTGTGGGAGGCTTTGAATGATTATTTCAATAATAATTGTCCGTTGAAAGGTGAGTTTTTCACACCATCATGGAAATATGTAAAGGGTGAAAGGCGTACATGGGATGATTTAGCCTTATCAAAAGACTTACAAGAAAATATCATGTTGCACATTGTTGATTTTTTCAACCACTTAGAAAAATACGGTGAATATGGCTTGAGTAAAAGTCGCGGCGTTATCCTTGCAGGAAAACCGGGAACAGGTAAAACCTTGACCGTTGACATTATCGCTAATGAGTTTTCAAACCACACACGCATTTATGCAACGGCTGAAACTCTCATGTCAAGAAACGGCATCCGTGATATGTACAAAATGGCTCGCTTGTTAAGTCCGACGATTGTATTCATTGAGGATATAGACACTATTGGCTCATCCGATGATGATGATTCATATAGAACACCGTTGATTGGGGAGATATTAACTGCCCTCAACAGTGTGGAGAGTAATGACGGGGTTTTGACGATTGCCACCACGAATTATCCCGATGCTTTGGATATAGCCCTCCGAGATAGACCCGGCAGATTTGATGCTCGCATAGACTATCCTTTACCCGATAAGACCATGAGGAAAAACATTCTTTTGAAAATGCTCAAGCCCTTCAATTTCCAATTAAACGGAAAGGACTTGGCTAAAATTGTTTCAGCGACCCATGATTTCACAGGTGCTTGGATTTCCGAATTGATACAACTTGCTTTTGCCTTTGCTTTACGCAAAAACCCCGATTCACCCGATATAAACATGGATTGCTTAAATGAAGCAATAGGAACTGTAAAACAAAGCCGTTCAACAATAAACCAACATGACACCAACGAAAATACCGTTGACCTCTATTGATGTGATAAAATGAAATTAACAAACCACGACTCAAAATCCTATGAAAAAATACTGTCCACCTTTGACCTCAAGTTCCCTCGCAAGTACGGGGCTGAACGGTTGAGAAAGGGATTCCCTTCACTCCGTTTAATTTTTGATGAACTTCAAGAGGGGAATAAAGGAAATCCGCCATCCCCTCTCGTCTATTCTCATACTGTATGGGAACGATGCGAAGGTCTTGACGAAACCCTTAGAGATGATGTTGAAGCAAGAGCAAGGCGAGCGCATCCCTCATTTTGCCGTGAAGTCCACCTATATCTCTTATTGAGAGAGCGATTCGGTGATTCTGCCGAAATCATCTATGATGCACAGTTGGATATGAAAAACAAAATTGATTTCCTCATCCAATCTCCTGTTGAGCCTGTCGCAATAAGGTTACACACTCATGTTGAAACATGGAGAAGCAATTATTGGATTGGTAAGAAAAAGAAGAAGTCAACTGTATTCAGCCTCAATGATGAAGTACGGAAAAGAGCCGCAGAATTGCCATCCAACGATGATACAAAAACAGAAATTGATTTTACCGTTTCACTTAACAAAGACAATTGCTATGAAATATCAAATGGCTTTTGGCTTTACTCCCAAGACCATGTTGACCAAGTGGTTGAAGAGTATGAAAGACTTCACGAATCATAAGGGCATACAATCATATAGTCGTTTTAGACACATATGAGCATGACTGATGAAGCATTCTTGGAACTCATAAGGGCTACAAGAGATGATGTAATCACAATTCGCGATAATCACTTGGCTCACATCAATGATGATTTGCACGAAATAAAGGACTCCGTTCAAGAAATGAATATGCGAGTTACAGCGATTGAGGACACTATCAATACAATCAAGAGTCATTGGTGGAAAATCGCCACGCTAGTAATTGCAGGTGTATTCGGTATTGACATCGGCTCAAATATGATGTGAACCGACACCTGTAAAAAGGAATTGTTCATATAGTAAATCCGATACATGGGATTAGGTTGTTATAATGTTCAATAGCAAAGGAATGAAACTTCTTGGATTGGGTGCATTGGCTTTTGCCGCATTCAAAATATACAATGAATACAAGGCAACAAGCGATACTGATGAATCTGCAACAGACACATTCAACGCGGAATTGGTTCAAAGACCTGCTGAAATATATGGTCAAAGAACAGGTCGTGCGGTGGGTCAAACCCTTTTGGATAGTCCATATCAAGAAGGACTTGGAATGGGCTTGCCCGACCTGCAACAATCAACCGCATCAGCCCGTACCGCAGGTGGCGGCGAAACGGTAAAATCAACGATGTGGGATGGACAAATAACAGACACTTCATTGAAATACCGTGTTGGTGCATTCGGAACGAACTTTTCGGGTTCGGCAATCGGTATAGCATATTGACGGTGATAAAATGAGAGATACGACAATTGCGAAAGGCGGCGAACTCGGTATATGGGATGCCGAGCAGATGGCCGCAGAAGTCGCAGAAGAAAGCGGCGGCTCAATGATGCCATTTAGCGGAGGTTCAGTCATGGACAGTCCTCTTATTGACGCTACAAGAAATGACCCTTTCGCACTCGGCTCTTTTTGTTTAGGTACTGCTCTTGTTGTCGCAAGTCGTTTCGGCCCCGAAGAAACCTTCGGTGATACCGCAAAAAGAACAATGGGTGTTGTAGGGATATTTCTTGAAGGGCTTTTCTTGGGTCGTTTAACAAGAGGGATGGTAACAAAAACCCAACTCGCTGAAAAAGAAGTGGCAATCCACAGACTTGAAACTCTTGTTGATGCTATGGAATATGATAAAGCCGAAGCAATGAAAGAGGCGACAAAGAAAACCAAGAGGCAAATGTACTCCACCAATGGCGGAGTTATTGATGCAGTACACCCTATGATGGGTGGAAACATGATGAATGCTATGCAATCCTCAACCACTTCTGCATTTGGTCAAGCCCCTATCGCCATGCGAAGGGCTGAAAATGTCTTTTTTTGATTCAGCGAGCATTCAAATAGTGAATGCGTAAAGTGATATTGTTTCATATGAATGAGTTATCCAATATCCATTGCCTCGGATGCAAAACACGACACGAAACAGTAGCCGTTGACCAAATCAAAGAAATGTTGGTGAAAGGTTCACCACGCTATCAAGCCAAGGGGATTTGTCCCGAAGGTAAGACTTGGACAAAAATACTCAACAAGAATGAGCGTTCAAGCCTACTTCATATGATGCCTGTTTCGGGTCAAGAAAATCAAATTGAAATCCCTTCTGCGGTATCTGCTGAAAAGTCTGTAAAAAATGACACAACGGTTACAGTTGAGCAGACAGTCGTAAAAAACGATGCACTAAAACAGGAAACTCAATCAGATGTGTCTTTTGAGTCTAATGATAATGTTGCTGAAATCCAAGAACAAGAAGAACTTCTTGCACTCTTTAACACGGATGATGATTTTCTTAGCACCCCCTCAATCGCACCCCAACAAGGTCGTGTGAAAATGACTGAAAACGAAATCAAAAAGGAATCCTATGAAACTCAACCATCCACGAAAGGTCAAATGAGGGATGAGGTTTTAGGGTTAAGAGAGGATTTGAGAGGCTTGCATAAACCCTTTCAACCCCCAAGACCCGTTTCACGAACAATAGCATCCAATCGGAACGATAAAAATAGAACTCAATACATATCGGGCGAACAGGCTTACAAATATGGTAAGCATTATGGCTATAATGAGGCAACATTCAGCCATGAACGATATAGAGAAGGATTATCACACCACTTTAAGCAAAGCAAAATAAGCCCCCGTTTCTTTGATGCTTTTACTCAAGGGTATATTGAAGGAGGGGAACGATTTTTAATTTCCGCACAGAATAATTCGCCAATAAGTGCGCCAATCGGTGAGGACTCGGCAATCAGCCCTAAAGCAACCGCAGGTTTGGCGGCAGTAAGCATTTTTGGTGCATGGGTCGCCTCCAAAGTAGGAAATAGGAGATGATTATTTGGCAATTCGGAGGCAAGGAATCCAATTCGTTATCGCAGATAATGGTTCGGAAAGTGAAACTGCACTTGAGCAGTTTATTGACAAACCACAGTCAATTTTCACATCGGGATATGGGAGTGCAAACCTTACTCAAAGCCAACAACTCCTTGATAATCAATTCATGGTGGTTCAATCTATGGGTTCGTCGGCGGGTTTGTTTGCCTCGGATAATGGGTGGACTCCGAGAGGCTATATGAACATAAGAGTTGAAAGCACTTCATATTATACGAACCCCGATGGTAAGCCCCAAGAAGGACTTAGCGGCACAGGTGCGCCATATCCTATTTTGATTAACAGAATGAGGTCATATAGTTCATTCCCTCGCGTTTATCTGCAAGGAGGAACTACCTTTGACATCACATATTATATGGCGAGTAATTTCGTTGGGAGTCCCGATAATTTTTCGGGTGGGTCATACATACAAACGATGGTTGGGTGAATATGAATGCAAACATCAATGATTAAGACTTTAGAAACTCCCGTAAGTGGAACTGCGGGATTGAATACTGCAATGGTGGCTCAATTAGGTGCAGTTTATAGTCAATCATCGTTTCAAGTGCTTGGCATATCTATGTATTCCGAATCGGCAAGCACCTGTGTTGTAGGTACATACATGGACACCGAGAGTGATACTCCAACACCATTCGTGGCGGTGAACACCGCAGGTGAAGGCGTTGGAACGGCAACATGGGTCGTTACAGGATTCCGTCAAACAATGGATTATGGAATCACAGGATTAAATGAGCGAGCAGGATTATTCAATTTGGCGGAGATACCCTCAACCTCAACGAATTGGCCTAATGCGGGGTGGGTTGCCGTAGGTCATGTGTGGACACCATCTGCTCCGACAAACCTTAGTCCATTGATTGTTATTGTTGCTCTTGATGGAACAACAACCATCCATTCTTCGGAGGTTCTTGGAGTCAACCCTGCCTCCGCATGGTTGGTAACAAGTTTCGGAGGAACAGTTACACGAAAACCTGCCATGATGTGTGATGTTGTCTATGATGCCCAAAACGATTCATTGGTCGCCATAGGAAATGCAGATGATACGGCAAGTGCTGTTCGCACATATTCCTGTTGGACTGAAATGGTGAGTGCGGCAGTTCCCCCCACATTTATACAAAACCTCAACTACGGCCTATCCGATAATGTAAATTATCCTTCATTTTTGAGGTCTTGCGCTATACAGACTCAAGACGCAAGCGGAACGACAGTCGCCAATCGCACCATTGTTATGAGTGTGGGATTCGTTGACAATACAAAAAACGGCTCTTGGACTTTGTATCAACCTAATTTTTCTAATCCGTGGGGTGGAGGAAACCCCCGTTTTTCTTGGATTGAAAAAGGAACGAACATAGGAACGGAGTTTTATTCCGCACAGGGTTTGAGTGCAGGTGATACTCCCAGTTATTTGACCTTATGCAATCGTTTGACCGCAGACGGTGAAGACATATATTTCGTAGGAGGTATTGCACCTAATGGTATTTTCGGATATGGGATTAGCGGAGTCCAAACAGATAGCACAGGTGGCGGGGCTGATAACATCATCAATCCGGGTGGTGTATCAACCGATTTAATTTTCACAGAAATAAAAAATATGATAGACCCATTCCGAGAAAACAATGTGGGTGATTACAACAATACAGACCCTACATCAGCCATAACGGATATTGTAGCACTCGGAAAAAACAATGGCACATCGGGCAGGAGAACAAAAATATATTCGGCAGGATATGAGGAAAATGGTCGGAACGCACCAACCGTGGCTACTGCTTTGGGTGGGGATAAGACATACATTTTAGCCATAAGCAGGGGCATGATACTTACAAGCAATGAAGTGGGGATTTCGGGAATATCGCAATTGCTATTTTTACCATCTGCAACAAGGATGAAATTAGCCGTATTTACTCAATCGGATGTTACCAAAATATCATATGCAGAAGCCGATTTAGATTTGAGTGGCGGCGCATCAGCGATTCTTGATGTTTCTGTCGCCACAGGCCACGCCGCATATGCGTGGTTTGAATATCTGCTATATGATGGAGTGGATTCACTTATCGCAAGAAAACTCAATGAAATGGGTGTGCGAGTAACGATTGCGAATGTTGAATGGTATAAGCAGGACATATTGAAGCAAGGCTTAGATGTTTCCACAGATTTCTTCAATGAATGGGGCGAACTCAAAATTGAAGAAAATAGGCAAAGAGATAAGGTTGCGGAACAATTTGGCCGCAAACGAAATCCAAAAAGACAAGTCCGTACAGAATTGTTTGATGATTACGCAGATTATGAGGATAAGGAATCTCAAATCAAGGCGTTCCCCGACTATGACCCTGCTAACGATGGAAACCCGTTCAAGGATGATGTCGCTTTAGAACAAGAAGTCGGTAAAACTCAAAAGGCCGTTGACGACCTTCGGAGAATTGAGGATTTGGTGGATGAAGAAACCAATGATGAGGCCGAATATGATGATGAGGCTGATGTAAGTGATTGGGGAGAAAACTGAACCTTTTAGAATACATCAAAGACTTTTTTTCATCATAGTCCCTTGTTTGGGGGCTTAAAGAGGGTACTCAACCTCTTTACATTGTAAAAAGAATGAATTGAAATAGTCGCTCAATTGACTACTGTTGATATTATGGTTGTTAATGGTGAAAAACACGATATGGATGAGTTGCTTGAAAAAGCCGAAGTTATTGCCGAAGCAACAGGCCGTTCCATTGAAGCAATAATAGAGGATTTGTTAGATGATGGAATCGTGAATCTATCAAACGAGGATAAACAAACAGATTTAGTCGCGCAATTGAAAGAAGCGGCTGAATTGATAACAACTGTCCAATCAATATCTCAAGAGGTATCGGAAAATACTGTTTTGAATGGAGGTGAGAATAAAACCGATGTAGTGGTTGAAACTACTCTTGAAGGTGATGTTGTGGATAGAGCCATTGAGTCTTTACAACTGAAAGCCGACAACATCAAAAAATTGGTTATCACCCTTGCACCTATATTCTTGTTATTGACAGGAGGTTCAATGGAGGCTTTTGGAATTATTGATTTATGGGAGAGCGAATCCGATAGTGATTATGATTATTATGATGGGTGTGAATCTCTATGGAGATATGATGATTATTCTATGGCTGATGAGGACACGATATATGTTTCATTTTCTTTCTTTGATGAGTCTGTATGTGATAAGGAATTAGAAGGACATTTTGTTGTCTATATTTTCCGAGAAGGTGAACAAAGTAATTTTGATGCCATACACCATAATGTCGGTTATTTTATCAACAACATAGAAGTCAATTTTGAAATAAATAACCTTGAAAAAGGTAATTATTGGATTCAATATGAGTTCCACGATATTGAATGCGAAGACGGTTCGTGTGAACATGGGGATGAATGGTTTTCACCCCACACACCCTCATTTAGTCTTGAAGGGGATGTAGTAGGCTGTGACGGCTATTTACTTAATGAACAAGCCTATATTTTGGAGTCCGACCCCGAAAAAGTGCAAATAAGTGCTGATGTAGCACTTGTTGAAGGTGCAAAAAACTGTGAATCCGAGCAATTTGAGATTATTTGGAGATTATATGAGCAGAACAATCCAAACACCATCAAATATGAACACACTACTTGGGAGGATGGCGCAATTTCCGACCCCGATGGTGCTGATTATACAACCTACATATGGGATAATGTGGGCGAAGGCTCATATGAACCTAAAGTGATTCTTAGATTGAATGGGGAAACGCTTGATGAGAAATGGATAGCCCATAGCATTGTAATAGAGGCTCAACCAATTTACGGTTGCACAGATTCGGAGGCAACAAATTATGACTCTATGGCAACAGATGATGATGGTTCGTGTGAATATCCTCCCGACGAACCTTGCGAAGTGGATATACAAAATCATTATCGTGGTCATGTTGCCGAAGATGATGAACAGGATGCTATTTTAGTCGCTTTTAGAGTCGTTCCAAGCAACTGTGAAGGTGAAATAGTGGAAATAGACATTGAACTTTATCAAAACGGCTACGACGCAAATTACACTCATTGGCTTGAGGTAAATGGTGATAATCAATACACCGATATTTCACATACATTTGACGGTGTTGCCGTAGGTGATTCGTGGACACCAAGAATTACGGCCACCTTAGATGATGAGCAATTAGAACAGGTTTTGTTTTGGGGTATTGATGTGGTTGAACAAGAACCCGAATACTGTGAAATCAACCTATATGACATTATTATTGGGACAAATGATACTCATGCTTCTGTCGGTTATGACCTTGATTGCGGATATGAGTCAAATGAACTTGATGGTTACAATGTTTCTGTTCAGTTCTTAGTCTATGATATAGGTTCTGCCAATAATTCGTCGGCTCAACCTATCCTTTGGGACACGACACTTTGCTACATAGAAGGTTGGGAAAGTGATAATAAATACATGACTTTGACTAATTTCACATCAAACAATACCACGCATTATGACTTTTATTGGTATGCAACATGGACAGATGGGAACGGTGATATGCAAATGATTGAACGCAAATGGTTGAACCGTGAATTGTCGCCTTAATTTGTCAAACTTCAAATAGTCGCTCGGATTAGTATAGGTGATTCATATGATTGTTATTCGTAAATGCTTTTACGCTTTCGCTCTATGGGCGCAAGTTCCAAAGCACACGATGTCGTTCTTTGGTTTAAGGGATGAATAATATGAGAAAAGAAATTATCAAGGAAAGTGTGATTGTAGGTTTGACTACTTTGGGGATTGGTTCGGCAATGATGCTCATACCGATTCGTCAAAAGTGGTGGCCGTTTGTAGGGACATTTTTCGTAGGATTCTTAGCCCACATGGGTTTTGAATATACGGGCATGAACGAAAAGTTCTGCCGACAAGTTTTAGGAGATGAATGAGATGCCAACAGGATATAATATACAATGCCAAGCAGGAGATTTATACACTCGTCAATGCTTCATAGGAAATCCTGCTGATGGTAAGAAAATCATTGCTTACACTTCTTCGGGCGACCCAATAGGGTTTGACCAAACAACGGGAAAAACATACCTTCAACGACTTGACTCCACAGGTAATGCTTATCAGCCATATGGTAGTGCAGGTGTGCCGTATTCAATAATGGATAGTGGGCCATTGTCGTCTTTGCTTGGAAATTGGATGCCATCGGGCGGTTCATCATCTCAAGACTTTCTTCGTTTAATGACTTTACCCGGCGCACAGGCACGAGTACGAGCCTCAACAACAACAGTGCCATGGTATTATCCTGTATTTGGATTACGATTCAATCAAGGTGTTGCAGGTCAACCACCTATGATGTCGCAATCATCTAATGGGCAACAACCTCGTAAGAGTTGGTTTTCAAGGTTATTTTCAGCCGATGAAAATGGAGTTTCAGCAAATAATGATGAAGTCAACACTGAAATGCGTGAAGGCTTATGGGGCGGAAATGACAAAAAAATACTTTACGGAGTTCTTGGAGCAACCGCTTTAACAGGATATTTTATTACAAAAAAGTGATGTGATTTTATGACGGATGAAATAAGAAGCGAATTAAAAGCAATTGAAGCACACCAAGAAAATAAAGTGGATAGCATACAATCCGAAATTACTGTTCAATTATTGTCTTTCGCAGGATTGACTATTGCTTTTGGAATTGGTTTGATGCGAACCATTCAAATGTATAGACGCAGTAAAAGCCAAATCAAAAACTTGAATTAGGGAACATTCATAACCCATAACTTTCTCGGAGATATTGGGACTCATTATGTTTTCAATCATAGAGGCGGATAGCATTCAGCACATGAAAACTATGCAAAAAGAATCCATTGATTTAATTGTAACAAGTCCACCATACGCCGCCAATAAGGAATACGAAAATTGGGATTCTGTTGAGCAATATAAGCAATTTGCTAATCAGTGGATGGAATCGGCAGTTCCCTTACTGAAAAATAATGGCTCATTATTGCTTAATGTTGGCTACACGAAAGTAGGTAGGAATGAAACCTTACCACTATCATATTTGTATCACGAAATTGCATATCGCTTAGGGCTGAAAATGGTTCAAGAAGTGGTTTGGAGATATTATGGTGGTATGGCCTATAAATTACGCTATACCCACCGCACAGAACGCATATTATGGTTCTCCAAAGACCCCGATGCTTGCACCTTTAACCTTGATAGTGTACGAGTCAAGGAATGGCAAAACAATGGCAAAAAATTGACTTCACCCCCCAAAAGGTGCAACCCACTTGGTAAAAATCCTACGGATATGTGGGAGATAAAACACATCCGTTTCAATAACAAAAAGGAAAATATGGGGCATCCATGTCAATTCCCCGAAAGCATGATTGAAAGAATAATTCAAGCCCACTCAAACGAAGGAGATGTAATCCTTGACCCGTTTGTAGGGAGTGGAACGACCTGTGTAGTGGCTGAACGACTGATGCGAGATTCAATAGGTATTGAGCAGAAATCGGAATATGTTTTGATGGCTCATAAGAGAATGAAAAAAAATGGATTCTATGAAGAGGAATGAATATGAGTATGAGAAAAAGAATTGGTATATTGACCTCACCTCTATTCGTTCCTTTGAGGAAAATGGTTGTTTGGAGTGACAAAAAAATTGGAACTTGCGATATGAAATTGACGCTTGAGCCACGAAATCAAAGTGATTTAGATGGGTTTGCTGATATAGACTATGATAGCAATTCCATTTCCGAATTGCAGAAAAAAATATCAAAGGATAAAGCAAACATTGTTGGTTTAGGTGAAAAGGATTTGATATGCTATTTTTGTCGGAGTCAATTGATTTGGGAAAACGATAATCGTTTTGAGGATTTTGGCATAAGTGGTGAAGGCCAAGTGGTTTCTTTGAAGTGTAGCAAATGTCCTGCCACCTTTGAAGGATTCCTTCGTGAATGGCCTCTTGATGATGAAGAAGAGTAAATAATTTGATAAGCCCTCACCCCATAGATTCAAACATGGCGAGAGGGGGAGCGAAAAAATTGCATCATGCCACTATCCGTGATGCGGTGGAGTCTGTATTGATTGATATAGATTCAATCAAATATGAAACTTTCAAAGAGCAGGTTGTAAATTGCTATAACGAATTGGCTCACCAAAATGGATATTACAGTAAAAGTGGTGCTATTCAAAATAACGATTGGCAAACACTTTGGCGACGATGTTCTTCAACTGCTTTACAGTCCCTTCGTGAACAAACTGATTGGGTTAAAATCAAACATAGAGTCCTTACAGATGTTATTTATGAGGGAAAAAGACTCCCTACGGAGGAATATGAATTGATAAGACGATTCTTGATTCCGCACCGAAACATTTCAGCAAAACAGAAAAGAAAACTCTCGCGATAAGCGAACACTTATCATCCAAGCGTGTATGATTGTATTATGGGTTCGGATAACGATGTGTATGAACCCCACCTCCTTGACCCCTTACAAGGTGAGAGAGAAAGGGTTTTGAACGCATTTTCTAAAGGCGTTGAGGAAATCATTGAGGCATTGAATCTCCCTGTTGGCGAGGATATACCCTCCTTTGATGGTTTTTTTGAATATAGAGATAGTGTTTTGAAAACCCATAAGGGCGAGATTAACCAAGACCCTTCTTGGTGGAGAGAGCAAATTGTACGAGATTGGGTAACAATACAATCTCGCGTTCGCCTTCAAATGGCGCAAGACCATTCTCGCCAATTTGGTGAAGGAGTTACGACGAATCCATTTGTTGAAGGTAACAGAATCAATTCTTTGCGAGTAATCACTTTTGAGCAATTTATTTTGGAATCCAATGCGGGTCAATTCCGTGAAGAACACTTTTATTGTGACAAAGGCCGAAAATGGCTCAAAAATGTTCGCATAGCAATGGAACAATATGGGTATCTCCATATCCAAAAGGTTGACTTGGATGGACTACAATACCTTGAAGTGAGTAAAAACCCTCTATGAAGTGATATTATGGAAACAGACGATTGGAATAAATTAGCGGCACACTCATTCATCACGGCTCGGCAAATGGTGATTGTTTGTTTGGTGCTTGAAGTGATTGTAGGAGGTTTGTTCATTATTATAGCCGATAAGTTTGATGTGGCAATGGGTAATTTCCTGTGGTGGGTTTTACAATTCTTCGGATTGGTTGTCGCAACGAATCTCGGTGCGGTTATTCTTGCTATCATGGCACAGAAAACGGCTAATGAAATCGGTGATATGTACCGTGAAGTATTCACGGCTGATTTTTACAAGACAGTGGATTCAATGACTACATTTCGTTCTTTTTTGATAGAAGAAGCCGAAGAGGATGGTAAAACTCTCAACGACGAAATGCGTGAATTGGCGCAAAAAATGTATCGTGTCATGCGGGCTGAATTAGATGTGAAAGCGGAATATGTTGAGCCGATTGAGCCGTTGGGCGAGTATGCTGATGATGGTGAACTGTTCGGATGATTTATTTCATGGACATAGCCCTGTGTCCGAACTTCTTGCGCTAAAAAACGCAGGACTGAAACAAAAAGTCCTAAACTACAACTGAAATAAGAAACTCCTAAGTGTATTCATTCATATAGTATTGCAGGTAATTAAGGGTATGAAAATACCCCGTTCTGTTCTGTTAATCAGCATTTTTTCGCTGATTTTCCTAAGTGCGGTGTTCGCCCAAATGATTCACCATGAATTGACAGGCTCTATTTTTACTGATTATTCCGATATGGCAGGATTCATGGGCAAATGGGTACTTCTTGGATATTTACTTGATTTGGCATTTGTTGGTGTGGTCATTCACTTTTTACGAGCAAGGTATCGGAAAAAGAATGGATTAAAATAGTCGTTCAAGAGAATAGGGTTATAGTATGATGCTCTTAAATTAAGTGATTTCATATAGCATAGGTGCAAAATAACAGGTGAACGAACATGGCAAATCAAGACCCCCAACCCGAAATCTATGAAGTTATCAGCGTTTTTGATACTGCCTTAACGCCCAATACAGGTGTTGCAGGTTCGCAAGTCGTAACCAATATCAACACATTCCAAGCAAACAACGAAGTTGTCCGTGTTTATGGGTTGAAAATCAATATCACCGACAATGCCGTTCCCCCTGCAAACCTTGACCCTACAACTGCGGCCAATTGCGATTATAGCGTAACTATCCAAGCAGGGCCAGCGCAAGTGCCTTCGTTCACATTCCGTATGCGCCCAACATGGATTTCCGACTCAAGAGTATTGATTTTCCCAACGCCTGTTCTCATTCTGTTTAAGCAACCTTTCCAAGTTACAGTAACAAACAATTCGGGGAGTGGTACTGCTATCACAGGCCGTATTGTAAGCCTTGAATTGATTTCCGAATTGGGCATTCAAAAGGTGGCTTGCTGAAATAGTGAGTTCATATAGTAAAAGCGAGAGATAAGGATAGAGTGATATTATGGCAAATCAAGACCCGCAACCCGAAGTTTATTCTGTGAGTTCAACATTTGACGACCTAAGCGGCGTGGGTTTGGCAACATTGGCAGGTGCTACAATTCAAACCACTATCAATACCAATCAAGCAAACAATGAAGAGGTTCGTGTGTATGCAATCCAAGTGGATATTCAAGGTGCTGATTACGCCGCACTATCACCCCTCACAGGGACTAATTGCGATTTTAGCCTCACTATCGGAGTCGGCCCCAACAATGTTCCATCACAGTCCATTAGGCTTCGCCCCATATGGAGTTCGGAGGATAATATGTTGAGTTGGCCGACCCCAATTCTTGTCCTATATCAGCAACCATTCTCGGCTACAATCACGACAAATCAAGCCCTTGCCACAAATGCGGCCAATGGGCGCATCGTTACTATCAATTTCATTAGCGAGTTGTCTATTCAAAAGGTCGCCTGTGCGCCTTCGGCAACAGACTATCCTCGCTCGCAACTTGGTATGTGAACGGGGGAATGAACAATGGGTGAACCAATAGACGGCCAACGCAAACTCAAGCAGGGTTATGCAAAGAAGGGATTTCAAACCCCTTATGCTCAAGTTGGCGAAAGTGTTGACCCTAATCCACCCCCACCATCATCATATTCAACGACAACCCATGTAGCGACAAGCCCTGTTCAACCGGGTCTTGTTCCACGAACCGCCCAAAGAGATGTAGTGGCTCTTGGGAATATAGCATCCTTTCGGAACTACAACAATGAAGTCTATCCGTGGCATCTCGTACCGAAGGGTAATTCAAGCAATATCATTAAGCGTGAAAGGGAGAGTACCGTAACAATTGCCGCAGGTGCTTCATTTGACATCATAGATTTGTATGTTTCCGATTCGGGGGCAAACACTCAAGCCTCTTCTTCGGGTACTGCGGTTGGCCCAACCCCTGCTAATTTGACAAACGAGTTTTGGGCAATCAAGAAGTTTGGTCACGCTGAATTGAATGGAATAACATCGGGCATCACATACCAAATCATCGTTGATAATGAAATTGAATTGTCTTGGTCGGATTTCCAATTATCACCTTCTGCACCATACAATCAATTATGGGAGTTTGAAAATCCTTTTTCTGTCAATGAAAGACTTCAATTCCGTATTATCAATGGGAGTGCAGGGGCATATAATACCTCCGTCGCAGGAAACGCTATTGATGCAACCTTTGTTGGTTGGACTGAACAATATGTCTATGGTGCTGATGATAGATTCAACAATGTTGAGTCAATTTGATGAAGCGAGTATTGAA
>Ga0209337_1001228_pt1 | contig 19800 bp, 25 predicted proteins | sample LinPmetageLP53_FD_184044 | JGI IMG/M metagenome (GOLD analysis project Ga0209337, IMG submission 184044) | Marine viral communities from the Pacific Ocean - LP-53 (SPAdes) (version 2) | ecosystem: Environmental > Aquatic > Marine > Oceanic | place: Pacific Ocean | collected 2010-02-08 | reverse complement strand
GTCAGCTGCTGGCCCAGATCTCTTGTGTTTGTCTATTGTGTATTCCCCTGTATTTCAGAGCCAAAATGCTGGCTTCCATCCCCGATTTAGATCCCCCGACTTAGCTGGCAAAAAAAACCCCTCAAAAAAGAGGGGTCTTGCGTGAACAGAAATGGCCTTCAAAGCAGAATATCTTCTGGTATCCGTTCAATCAACTCAGCTAACTTTTTCTTGGACGCCTCAAACAGTTCGTCTCGTCCGGTTATTTGAGCCAAACCAACCATACCGATCTGAAAGTCGATTGCATCTTTCAAAGTCCTTGGTTGCACATTTGCTGCCATACGGATTTTATTCATCATTATTTTCTCCTATAAATGTAATGAAGTCTCATCATAATCCCCTGGACACATTCTGTCAACTCCTAATTTTTTAGATCCTGGGCTGCGTCCAGGGAAGACTCGTGTGTTTATATTGTGTGTTGACTAGGCTCGGGGGTGGGAAGAAAGCTAAAGAGAAACCCCGACCCGATTCCCCGACCCAAAAAAAACCCCTCTTGCAAGGGGCTTAAGTTTTTTACTGACGCGGTAATGGTCAATAGGTAGCTTCTCCTTTCTGGAGTGGTGATCCAAACTGGGGAACTCTCATGTGCCAGATTTAGGCGTTCGGCTTTTAAATGCCGGGACTTGTGTTGAGAGATCCAACCCGAGTTGGTCATGCACTTTACCTTGTATGAATTATAACATGAGTTGGGTACAACCTGTCAACTACTTTTTTTTCCAGCACAACGGCTGTTCCAGATTCCCAGCCTCATGTGTGTTTGTGTGTTCTAGTATGTGTGTTATTGACTGTACAAAAAACTAAACCCGATTCCCGAACTCCCGACAAAAAAAAACCCGAAATAAATCGGGCTTTAATCTCAGTCAATTTATTAATCGGTATGATGAGTCGCCGATACAAATTTTTTAATTCATACTTTAAATACCTCGCTAAGTTTTTGAAATAAGGTTTTCAAATCAAGAGAGTCAATTTGAGCAATACATATCTCTTGCTCAATCTCTTCTCGAAGGTGATACTCGCTAACAATATCTAACCGAAGTCTTTCTTCATAAGTCCCGTTAGAATAATTTCTATCTTCAGTTATTTTTATATACTCTCCCCAACCTTTAGCTTCGTTTAGGTCATCAATATCCTGTTGCATACTCCTATTCAACTCCCTAATCTTTTCGTTGTGATGTTCGACCTCGGCTTTCTTTTTAAGAATGGATTTATACTCTTTGCTTTTTTGGAACTTAGCATCAGCAATTTTCACCTGACCTTGCAAAGTCCTAATGTGCTTTTGTGCTATCGCTTTTCTTTCTTCTCTATTGGTTTTCATTATTTTCTCCTATTAAGTTAATGAACCATTAGTATACAGGAAGTAAACTAAAATAGTAGTTATATCTTTGTTTAATTTATTTGAACTGCTCTTGTCTTTTTACCCCCAGCGAGGCGTTCTGGTGTCCTGCTGGTGTGCGTGTGGATCTCTGGTATGTGTTATTATGTGTGTTCTATTAGTTATCCCGATAGCCCCAACCCCGATTAGATTACCCCGAACCCGAACCCGATTTTTTCTCATGCTTTTTTGTGGGAGAGAGACAAAGAGAGAGGGCTAATGCGATTAACTTTCGAATTCCCTGCATAAGCGTAAATAACACTATATAAACTTATTACAAATAGTAGTCTAAATTACTTGCAATATAGTTTACTTCCTGTAGTATTAAAGAGTGATAAGAATTATCACGCAGTCTGATTTTTACTCGTTGCGAGTTGGCTTGTACAGACTTTAAACCACAAAGCTATCAAACCCTACGTTGGTGATAATCAACTAGGCTTACTACCTGCTAGGAAGAGTAGGTATGGTTTGCCAGTTCCATATTCAAGACTGGCACTTTTATTAACCCTCAAACTTTTAGGAGAGTAATTATGGGAACAAGAAGTAATATAGCGTACGAGAAAGAGAACGGAAAAGTGGTTGTAATGTATTGTCATTATGACGGCTATCCAGAATATAACGGCATACTATTGCAAGAGCATTACAGCCACCCCACCCAAGCAAAAGCCTTAGTAGATAATGGCTATCAATCTGCACTTAAAGAAACTCTAAAAGAATCTAACGAAGGCAGAGTCCATAAAGAAGAACCCACAACATTTAGCTCTACTCATGCTTGGTTGTTAAATGTGTGTAATGGTATTGATATTGAATGGGTATATTTATATTCCAACAACGAATGGAAAGTAGCTGAAGTAAAACACCTCGAAATGCCCAATGGTGATTGGAAAGCAACTTTACACACCAAAGATTTTACTCCTCTTTGGGCGTACTTCACTAAGAATAATAATGCCGTAGGTGATCATTTTGAACTGTGAACTTTGCAACAAGCACGAGAACGAAAGAAACATACAAGAACAAGCAGGGTATTACCTTTGCTTGTCTTGTGATTGTAAGCACTCAGATAACGAACTATTGGCAATTATGGAGAACCAATCATGAAATATACTTTTAAAGAAAAGAGAAAGTTTAAACATATCAGAAACAATATTTTTGATATACCTACTGGGGAGTTAGATACCCCCCTAACCAACGGGCATGAAGTCCTGGAATTTCTTATGCAAGTAGCCAATAAACAACGCTACCAATTCAAAGCGAGGGGTAGAGGTAGCCGTAAACAGTTTGGAAATGTGTACGATCTACCAGTAGAACACGCAGAAAAAATAGCACTCTATCATCAGACTAGAGATCATATTGCAGAGAAGGAACATCAAGAGCAAAGACGATCTAGGTCAGCTAGAGAGATTAATTCTCTTTTAGAGAATATTAAATATGCTATTGAAGATCATAACGAAAACTTTGACAACGACTTAGAAATTAACTTAGAGGTCAACGAAGATGAGTAAAACTAAAATTATGTGTTGTTCTGTTTGCAAAAAAGATGATATTTCTTGGCAAGTATGGGCAGATGAATTAAATAATGTTAATAGCAGTCCAGAAGATAAATTTGTCTATTGTGATAATTGCGAAGAGGAAACTATAGCCACTTTAAAGAAACCAGTAATCAGAGTTTACTTTGAAACCCCCAACCATTCATCTTGTGAAGAAGTGGCAACCTTTACAGAGGAGAAATACTTTGATGCTTGTTACCGACAGCTAGAAGAAGTAGCAAAGCAAGAAGGATATATATTAACCGAATCTTTTTCGGAGTTAGAAGATGAGTAACTATAGCGAAGAATTAAAAAGTTCAGTAATGAATTTTGTAAAAGCCGAAAGGAACGAAGAAGAAAATAAAAACTTTATTCCTATGGAATTTGCTCTGCCTAAAAAAGATTTTCTAATTGAATGTAAAAACTACAAAACAGATTGGGTGGACGAAGATTATTTTTTAGTAGAGTTTGAAGATATTATTAAAATTGTAGATAAAGGAGAACGAAGATGAGTAGCCACTTACACATATTATTTGAAGTTACGAGCCTCTTAATGACAGCCATAATTTTATATATACTATTAATTGATAACAACAACAGGAGATAACATGACTCAATATACCGACAGAGTTAAGCAGCAAGAACAAAAACTAACAGAAGAAGAATCTAATAAAAAGGTTATTTCTTATGAATACCAGAGGGGAGCAAATTTGCATTTTAGGAAACTTAAATATGCAAACGGAAAAGAAGTAACAACCGATCTATCTAACAAAAGTTAGATGCTTGGCTTACACATAAACGAAACGATAGGCCTCATCTTTGGAATTGGCTTCTTGATCTGGCTTACGATTGTATGCTCGATCATGATAGCCGTTTACTTTACCAAGAACTTATGACCAAGAACAAATACCGTATTGTATTAGTCCAATGGCATGAAGTGATAGACCAACTAAATTACCCAGACGGATTTAATAATGGTGGATTCAACAAAGGAATATTCATCTATAAAAATGAACAGCAAGACTACCCAACCCAAATGTTTTGGTTTAAAAATAACAACGACAGAATTGCAGGAGTATCAAAGTATGTTGCACAATTATCTTAATATAGATACAATCCGAAAGTGGCTCTTAGGTGATTTGATTCGAAATCTTTTTTACTCTCCTATAAGTATGTGTCATGTAAGAGCCACTTCATGACCACCCTTCTCATAATAGCCGTAATAATGTATGCACTTGTGTATGCTTTGGAAAAACCTAATCGGGATTAGCCTCTAACTCCTTTTCTTCTACGATCTTCAATTCTGTTAGATCGTCTGCTTCCTTTTGCTTCTTATCTTCTTTCTCTTTTTTATCTAGCACACCAGCTAAATCGCCATCAGAATCCAGGGGATCTGGAATACCGTCAGTTTTACTCTCCAGCATTAAACTACCCATCAGCTGCTCCAGGCGTTTCTCAACTTCCTCCCGACTCATTTGATCCACCTTACCAAACATAACTTCTTTTCTATCCACAACTAAACCCCCGACCTTCAATAAACTGTTCTGGGCTGATATTGCAGCGTTGAATGAACCGGCTTCAAGGGCCTTGTCCCGAATATCATATAGATCTTGAACTGCCCGATCATAATTCAACTCATACTTCTTCTTAGCCTCATTCATCAGATAGTTATATTCTTTGCGAATCAAGGACTTATTCATCAGCTTATTAGCAGATTGTCGAGCATCTTTATACCCAGCTTTATGAGCGCACTCTACTAAAGACAAGCGAGGATTATTGACTGCTTGCCATATAAAGTTTCTTTGTCTGCGATTGAGGGAATTACTTAAGTTTGCGTATTCAATGGGAGCTTCTTCTTCTGGAGAGAGGATGGGTTCGTATTCTAGTTTATTTTTTCTATATCCCATATTGTTGTTAAGCATATTAGAGTGAGGAAGATTAAATAATACCTACCCCCACTTTACCCTAAAGTGTATTGAGAGGATACCTTACAACAAATTACTTAGTCAAGATGTTTATTGTAATATTTATCTATTTGTACTTAACTCTAATGACAAAAATGCAAAAAATAAAATAATCGTGAAACCCCCATTCTTATCATGTTTTCTCACGTCATGACTCCATGACAATAATAAGACAATAATAAATTATTCTGTATCCGGGGTAATTAATTCCACATAAGACTCATCTTCTGGAACATCCACATACTGATCTAAGACCTCATCAAGCATACCCATCATCTTTTTATCATCACCTACAACCTTCTGTAGATTCCACACACAAAAACTTAGGGAAGTAAGAACAATGTTCAGCTTATCCTCCCCTCGAATTGTAAAGTTATTAAAGATGTTGTCTAAACTTGAAACCACCTCAGATAGAGATGGCTTAGTCATTTTGCTCTGTATTGGCACTACTTTTAATGTCATTAATTAATTATAGACTATTTATTAGATTTTTCTTCTTTTGCTGCATTTATTGCATGCTGCATCAAAATATCCAATACTTCTAACTTCTCAGGCCCAGATAGGCTTTTAAAATCTATAACTAATTGTTGTATTACTGCTTGTTTTTCCATGTTTAACCTAGACTAAACTAACAGAAAGTTGCTTTCAAACTCTTCATTATGAAACATACGGACCTCTTCCGTAGGATTGCATGAATCGAATGTTAGATTTTCTTTGTGGTATTTTTTGTATGTTTCCACAAGATTATCTGCTTTCTTATCAGCCAGATCGTTCTCTGCCTGGTCATAAGATAACCTCATTAACATGTACATATCGCTTGTTCTTCCCATTTGTAACTCCTATAGTTTCTGTATGTAGACATTATATACTTATTAGTCCATAATACAATCTACATTAACTTTATAGGAAAAAGATATGAATATAAAAGAACAGATAGATGAGATCTTAAAATCATCAAACGAACGGGAGATTGTTAAAGATCGCCTAAATTACACCTTGTTTGAACTCAAAGCAAACATCTCGGATCTAACTGACTTAGTTAATAAACTAACTATGGCAGTAGAAGATATGAAGGAGGCATCATGAATAAGCTACCAGATATCTTAGAGAACGAAGAACACATGATACTTGGAGATGCAGTTTATTTTCCAGATATGGAACATAACTTCTATCATGAAGTACCAGGAATATCATCATCAAACATTAGACGGTTTGGTCAAAGTCAGCTTCATGCGTTTGAGGAAGTCCAAGAGACAACTCCAGCTATGAAGTTTGGAACTGCTGCTCACTCACTTATTGTTGAGGGAGAAGAGGCCTTTGTTAATGATGTTGTTTGTATATCCGGATCTCCGTATACAAATGCTAATAAAGAGCTTAAAAAAGAGTATGAGGACCGAGGACTAACGGTTATTACTGCAAAAGATAGAGATGCTTTATACGGCATGAAAGAAGCATTAATACCAGAAGGCGCTAAATACTTATCTGCAAGTGAAGATGAGTTTCCTAACCTTGTCTTTAACTCTCCGTACGAAAGAGCAATCTTTTGGTGGGAGAAGGATCTATTATTAAAGGTTAAGTCAGATGTTCTTAGACATCCTATTGCTATACCTCACGATAAAAACGCTATTGTATTAGTAGACTATAAAACTACGATTGATTGCTCTGTTAGAGGCTTTACATCTTCTATTAGAAAATATCAATACGACCTACAAGCTGCCTGGTACAAACGAGGATTTGAAAAGGCTGGGTTTAGTGTTACTGATTTTGTGTTTGTAGCGCAAGAAAAGAAAAAACCGTATGCAAGTAAGGTCTTTAAGATGAGCCATGCTGATATGGATGCTGGTTGGTCAAGAATGGAAAACATGCTAGACGAATACAACGCTGTATTAAATGGCAAGGAAGCAACCATATACAACTCACCAAGTATTGTTGAAGTAGATCTAACAGGAGGTTGGAATGAGTAGGTATATATGTGATGGATGTGGATCTGATATTGAGAATCCTGTAAATATAAGTGAGCCAATACCAACTATATTTAGTAATCTTATGGTAGTTACTTCTGATACAGAGTGTCCTAAATGTAAGGAACTGGAGAATCAAAGTGAATAAAGCTAAATTAGTAAACTTTGCAGAGCAAGTATTAACTGATGTTGATAACAATCTAATGAAAGAGAATAGAAAATTTTTAGAAATTAAATTATGTGAGGAGTTATCAAGAATATTTCATTTGGCTAAGAATCATATTGCATACGATCAGGATGGTGAAGATCGTAGGTATAAAAAATGTTATGAATCTGTCAAACCTATACTTGATGAAGCTATTGATAATAGTTTAGGAGATAGGAAATGAGTAAAGATTCAGCAGTTAAACATCCCCCTCACTACACAAAAGGGGGGGTTGAATGTATAGAGGCAATTAAGGCAGCTTTAACTCCGGAAGAATTTAAAGGGTATTGCAAAGGTAATGCTTTTAAATATATTTGGAGAGCTGATCTTAAAGATGCAAATATCCAGGATCTCCAGAAGGCCGTTGTCTATATTAATTGGGCAATAGATCAAATGGAAAACATGTAAAAAACGTGATAACTGCGTTGATACTAACCCTTGGACCAGGTTAAGAAAACGTTACTACGGGCCTCTTAGGAGGCCATTATTTTTTAAAACACAAAAAAAAGGGGCTTGACGCCCCTTTCGTTTACCCTTACTTAAAAGGGTGGTTTTGCCTCTTGGGGGGGAGACATAACCGTTGACTTCTCAAGTTTCATGATCTTAGACTTGAGAGATGTTCTTTGTTGGCCTTCGCCATCTGTCCAAACATCTTCAAATTGCTTCATGTTTACTTTAACAGTTTTACCTATAAAGTCTTTACCGAACTCTGGTAGTCTCTTGAACCCAACAGCCAAAGCTAAACGACTATGCATCTCGGATGCTATCTGCTTAGATGTTTCGTTGGTTGACCATAAGTTATACCATTCAGTATGATCTCGGTATTTACCGCCATCAATCTGAAAAGTATATTTTTGCGTCCAATTACCGCTTTTAGATTTGTACTTTTCAGCAGCAATAATCTTTGCTTCGTAATCACCAGTTGGTGCAACCTCTGGACCTTTCGATTCCATTTGTTCCACGTTTTCAAAAAAATCAACATCATTAAAATCTGACATTATTTGCTCTCCTTATTTTCAACATTCATAGAAAACCCTAATTTTGCAATTAGAGCAGTTAAATCAGGTTTCTCAAACGCTTCTAGCTTACCGCTACGATCTTTGGCTGTGTAGCCTTGACCTATTCTCGTTTGTAACCACCTCGCAGCTATCGCATTACCATCATCATCTTGATCGTCAATAATACGAAGTGCTAAAACCTCATCAAAGAAATACGTTATCGAATCTCCCAGAGGTTTACTTGCCATCTTAGGACCAAAGAAAAATACGCCATCATTATTATCTTTGCCTTCTTTGCAAAGAAATAATACATGCATATCTAGATCCCTAAATGATCTCATTAGACTGGTGACTGCTTCAGCTACATTCTGGTAAGCCATTCTCCCGTCTTTGTTTCTACCCTTTTCATGCACCAATAAGATCTCAGAGATCTCTGATACAGAGTCTAAACACACGCTATCGTAGACTAATTCGCCAGATTTTAGAGCAGAATAAACCTCTCTTAAATCATCATAATTACTTACTTCAATAGCAGATACGTTGGGCGCATCTTTAATAGAAAGCAACCCAGCTTCAGCACTTATAACCAAGACTTTGCCTGGCATAGTTTGTGTTGCATAAGTTTTTCCAGCTCCGGCTTGGCCGTACACAAGAAGTTTTGCTCCTTGCTTATTGACAAGTTTGTCTGGTGTTTTTATTTTATCTTTCAAGCTCATATTTTGTACCCTCCTACGGTTTATTTGAAATGAACTTGATTATTATACATGAAGAACCTACAATATGTAAATCATATTATTTAGGAGAAGTATATGGGTAAATTAAACGACATGACCTGGGTGGCTAATTACTACTTTAGATCCAAATCAATAGCAACAAAAAAACTTAAGGAGTTAAGCACTATGGGCATACAACCAAAACACAAAGATAGAAAGGTAGATGATTATACCCTATCAGGATATATCGCATTCTTAGGCAATAAGAAAGCTTCGGAAGACTTTAAATGCTCAGAAGCATCATGTAAATCCTGGAGGTATGGTTATAGGCAACCGTCTATAGCTCAAGCTAAACAAATAATACAGGCAACAGAGGGGAGATTAGATTTTGAATCTATATATGGTTCTATATCCGAAATATTGACAGAACAGAACTAGAGTGTTTCAACTCAATATTAATGAGGATGATTCTTCCTTAGATATTGCCTTGGCTTATTTTGATGATGGTTATAATGTTGTCCCTTTACAGAGATCTAACAAGAAACCTCCATCATTCTTAGGAAGCTGGGAACAATATAAGGAGACTAGGCCTTCCAGAGAACTTGTTGAATCTTGGTTTAAAGATAGAGACAATCTTGTTGTAGCATTAGTGTGCGGCAAATTTGTTGTTGTGGATGCAGACTCGCCAGAGGCTATGGATTGGGTAGAGAGAAATTTACCTGCTTGTCCCTTTAAGGTTATAACTGGTAAAGGTATGCATTACTATTATAACAACCCAGAAAACTACACCACCTTCGCTACAAGAAGGACTAACGATACTCCTATAGAAAGACTGATAGACATACGGGGGGTTGGTGGCTTAATTATTGCGCCATATAACCGTCATGCTAATGGTACTGTTTACAAGCCTATTATGTTTCCTGATTGGAAAATACATGATCATACAGATCTACCAGATTTTACCGAGAAAGAGTACATACAAATTACAGGCATACCTAAGATTGAAAGCAGCAAACAAACAGCTCCCTTCTCATTAGATGGAGTGCTTGAAGGATCAAGGAACGATGGAGCAGCTAGGATAGCTGGGTATTTAATTTCTAAAAATGTAAACCTTGAATTTGTTAAAGTCTTTTTGCAGAACTGGAATAAGAATAATAACCCTCCATTACCTCAACAGGAAATAGACTCAGTAGCAGAGAATGTTAAAAGAACGCACGATAGAAAGAATCAAATAGCACCATTATTTATACAGTCAACAGAAAGCATTAGTCCGCCAGCAGATCTATTTTCACCACCTGGTTTAATTAAAAACATGTTTGATTTTTGTGAGGATATTGCACAAGTGCCACAACCAGAACTATCTTTAGTTGGTGCATTAGCATTAGCAAGTGTTAGTTGTGGTCGTTTATATAGAACTAATATGAACAATTTTTCTAGTATGTATTTTATGGGCGTTGCTAAATCTGGTCAGGGTAAAGAGAACATCAAAACATTTATAGAAGCTGTTATTAATGCCTCGGACCACGAGAAGTTAATAGTAGGAGACGGCTATACCTCAAGTGGTGCTGTACATTCTGTTTTAAAGATAAGGCCTACTCAGATTACTATTATGGATGAGTTTGGTAAAAGGCTTGAAGCAATCAGTAACGCTGGTAATACCAATAAAGAGGACGGCCTACAGACTCTTATGGAGGCTTGGGGTCGTTGTCATGGGACTCTGCGACCAGATAACTATTCTTTGATGGGAGTGCAAGAGCAATACAAAGAACAGATGATGAATAGAGTTACACATAAACCAGCTATTACATTAGTTGGTTTGTCTGTACCTAAGAATTTTTATTCAGCATTAAATGGTGGTCGTATTGCAGATGGTTTTCTTAACCGTTTTGTAGTAGTTGAATCTAAAGAGCCTAGAAGAGTTGGAGATCTAAGACGATATACAGAACCTCCTCTTACTATAGTTAACTGGGTTAATTACATTAGAAGGCTAAAGGGTGGTCTTAGTGATACCTCTAGAGATAATTCAGAAATGGATCTAAATCAAACTATCTTAAATTTTGATAAGCAGTCAGAAGAGTTGTTGCAAGACTTTGCCAGAGAGATTGTTAAAAGACAGGACATATTAGAGAAAGATAACCTAGAGCCTTTGCTCAGTAGATCTAAAGAGAAAGCCATGAGGTTAGCCTTGTTATGTACATTAGCCTCTAATGCAGACGCTAAGACGATTACATCAGACATTATGAAGTGGTCTATAGATTACATTAGATACTATGATTTGATGTTTATAGAGTCATGCAGAGATAAAGTTGCTAGCTCTGCAACAGAGTCTCGTATCAAACAAGTGTTGTCTTTTATTAGATCTAGAAATGGGGAAGGCATATCTAAAAGAGAGGTAGATAGGCATGAACTATTTAGAAGTATGAAGTCTTATGAAGTCAAAGAGATTATAGAACGATTAAAAAATGCTGGTGAAATCCAGGAAATTGAAATTAAAGTTGGGGGCAAGGGCAGACCAACCAAAAGGTTTGTTGCTGTAGATCCTAACTTCTTTGAGGAGTGATATGAAAACACCATCATTAGAAAGCAGAGAAGACCAAAAAAGAGAAGAGCGTGTAGCAGGATTCTTAGAGGGCCTTTGGGGAGTTAGTTGTCATAAGTTACCCACAAGTTATTCATTAGATTATTGGATAGAGTCTAAAGAAAAGAACTATTGGTGCGAAGTTAAATGTCGCACCTTTGCTCATGATAAATACGACACTTTTATAATATCTACAAACAAGCTGCGGAAAGGATCTTCTTTTGCATTAGCAACCGGAGTGCCGTTTATTATTGTTTATGCTATGACAGACGGCATCTATATGCACAAATGGGAGAAAGACTTTGTTTATGATGTAAGAATGAATGTAAGCGACAATCCTATTTATGATGAAGACAACGAGCCTTATATACACATACCGTTAGATAGATGGGAATGTTTGTCTGATAAGCCGTTAGGAATGGATCGCAATGAGTTAGGGTTTTAACCTATTCTGGAAGGCCTGCCAAATAACTGCTCATCAAAGTCTGCTCTAGTTGGATCGTTTGGTTGAGGTGGAGTAAAAGATTGAATCTTAGGCATTTCAATTTGAGGTGAAGTTGCTTGAGATGATTGGAATGATCTCTGTGTTTGATCTTCCATATCTTGAAAAGTATCTACACCTTGGCTTATGCCTTGTTTTAATAATTCTTTTCCTGGGGCAATTAATTCTTCAACACCAGATGCATCAATAGCACCACTCATTACATCTCTTGCAAATTGCGAAGCTTGTTCTCCCCCCATGCCTAATTCACGAGCTGCTACTTGTCTAATACTTTGTTCGGTCATATCAAGCACAGTCATAATAGATCCTTTGTCTGTTCTTGAAGCTGCTGCAACAAATGTTGGAGAAGCAAATAATTTTCTAGCAACAGCCAAAGATAAAACTGTAGGCAAAACTGCAATAGGATTTAACGCAAGACTAGCACCAATACCCGCAGCAACCAGTCCACCAGCCGCTCCCCCTCTGCCTGCTTCTTGTTTAGTTAACACATCAATAGATCTTTGAAAGTTTCTTAAATTTTGTGTTAACTCTTTGCCAAACATAGCATTTAAAGTTTCATCACCATAAGAATCTAAAGCTGTTTTTAAATTACCAGATTTAAACAGATCTGTAATTCTTCCTTTGCCATTTAAATCTATAGACTTAGATAAAAGTTTTTGCATGCTTGCCTGTTGGATAGCGGTAAATATTTCAGGAGTATCTTTTAACGTTCTTTTTAAGATTTGTATGTTTTCATAAGCATGAGGTCTAAAAATAATATTAACCGTTTCATCTATACCTTTTAACGGCAACTCTGATACGGCTCTGTTAGATTCTAGTTTTAATCTTTTTTCAGAAGCTTTAGCCAGTTGTTTTAATCCTTGAACAAATGCAAGGCCCTGATCGCTAGCACTTAAACCTTTGTTAGACGTTGTAAAGTCACTAACTAAATTTTTCATATCTTTAGGCTTAAGTCTTGGATTAATTTTATTAACTTGAGCAACTGTATTTCTTACAAGGTCTGCTGTATTTCTCCCTGTTGCTGAATCAGTAAACAATAAATCTAACTTACCAGGATAATCTCTTTCAAATTTATTTATTTGTTTTGCAAATGTTGTGAAGTCAATTGTTTCATCAACCATATCTGTTGAAGATCTAAAAGCGTCAGCAAATAATCTTTGTTTAATTTGTCCTTTAAGAGTTTTTTCAGCTGCTCCAGTTTTACCTGCTTGAACCATATATTTGTCATATTGATTAAGAGCTTTAAATATGTCATCTAAGGTTTTTGCTTCGCCATTTAAGATTGCAACTTTATAAACTTCGCTAGCGTCATAAGCTCCTGTTTGAGCATTAGAGATTATTTTTTTTGACGCAATACTATCAAAAGGAGCCATTCTTTCAGCAGCAAGTTTGTTAGCTGCTCTTAATTCTTCAATAGAACGGTTAAGCTGCTGTACAGCTTTATCTTCAACAGTTAAACCTACATCTCCTAATGCTTTTTTAGCATCACCAAAATCTACGTTTCTTGCAAGTGCTTCTTGAAATTCAGTTACACCTTCAATTTCTAATTGAGTTAATATGCTGTCTGGCCTTCCCGGAACAACTCTTTCACCATTTTTAACAATCGAATCGTCAAGCTTTCTCATTATTTCTAAGATTACTTTTCTTTCTGTACTAGCTTCAAGTGTATCTCTTGATATGGTATTAAGTTTTGAATATGCGTTTCTTACATGAGATAAGCTAACTGGAACATTAGGGTTTGCAACATTTGCTTGAAATGTATCTAAAGCTTTTTCTATTTTTGAAACAATACCTGCATCTAATTCATCTTTATTGTTTACATTCCAAAAATAATCTGCATCTTTATGTTGTTTTATTAAGTTTTTAGAATCTACAATATTTTTATTAATAGTATTTCTAATTACCCTATCTAAATTTGCAGCAATTAAATATTCTGCTGAACCTACTGTTTTTCCTTCAAGACTGACCATACTGTTAAATACTTTATCAACCTCACGATACTTCTCTCCCAAATCTTTAATAACTTCCTTTCTAGCTTTGCTTAAATTTATTTTTAATTCACGACCTAAAAAACTTCTGCCTGGTGCGTCTGCGTAATTACCAACTTCAATTGCATCATCTACAACGCTTTCTATTAATGATTTTAATTGTAATGTTACATCTTTTTCTTTTAATCTTAATTTTTGTAAAGATGCATCAACCTGTTCATCAAGGCTGCCTTTAACCGCATCTGAAATAGACTTTTGATGCAAAGCATTTTCTCCACCAATATTTTCTAATAAGTTATCTATTTCTGCTCTTAAATATGCAGCCGTTTCTTTATCTCTTGTGTTGCCTAAAACTTGTTCAGAAATATCTTGCAATCTACCAGGAAGCTTTCTTCCCAATGTTGCTTGAGAGGCTAGCCCTTTCCAATCAAATTGTTTTATTTGACCTTCCTTTACCGCTTTAGCAATTTGTTTGTCTGTAGCTTCTTTGCCTAATTTTGCATCTAGTTTTAATATGTCAATTGTTGATCTGCCTTTTGCTTGTTGACGATTTAATCTTAAATCTGCTCGTGGGGCTGTTTTACCTAACAATAAGTTAAACCCCATACCAAAAAGCTCACCAGCACCTTGACCTATAGATCCAAACAAAAACTCACCACCAAATAAATTCTTTAACTCATCTCTTTCTTGTAACTGAAAACCTTCTTGGTAGTCTAAAGCCTCTTCAGCTGCCTTACCTGTAACTGAGCCAATACCAGCTGCAAACATTCTTGCAATCCTTTCTCTGCCTCCAAACAAAGCAGTCAAGCCTTTAATAACTCTTAATTGAGGTGACATAAGAGCAATCGCTCCTCCTATAGGTCCAGCAATTCCAGCAAAGTCTGACAAGTCTCCGGTTTTAAAACCAAAATCATTTTCATCAATAATAGTATTTAACGGCATTTTAGAACCATCAGAAAGAGTTCTATATTGAACGGGTAGTCCAAGTTCTTCCAAACCAGCGGGAGTTAAGGCAACTTGTCCTCTAGTGTTTCTAGTAAATCCTGAAGATCCAACAAAATTTGACAACACTTGATCTTGTTCTGTAAAACCAATTATTCCATTAGTTTCAGCTCTGGCCAATTGCGCTCTAAGGTTTCTAAGACCTCCTTCTTTTTCTGTACCCTCATCAACTTTTCTTTCAAACTTACCTCTAACGCCTGTTTCATAATCAAAATGAAGTTTGTCGTAAAATGGAGATACTGCGCCTGTTGCAATTATTGCTTTAACTTTTTTTCTTGCTTCGTTTTCGTTTTCAGCTTCAACTATTTCGCTAATTCCATCAGCTATTTCTACTTGAAATCTTTGCATGATTAACCCTCAAGGGTAATTTTTTTAAGAGCAGAATTATCGTTGTATCTACTAGTGTACAACCTAGAGGGTAAATTTCCTGTTTGTAAATATTGCATAATATTACTGTTATCTTGTATTAAATACATACCGCCCTCTGCTTCTGCAAAGTAGAAGTTAGTTTTTAATCTATTTTGAGAGGTTGATAAGTTATTAAAAATACTTGTTCTTGTCATTTCTAAAGCTTTAAGAGTTTCTTGTGGTGTTGTACCAATTTTTAAACTACCTACCAACTCATCAACAATTTGTCTATCTAAGTTAGAAATAGTTTTACCAGACTCACCTAAAATATCTCTAATATTTTTTTGTTTAATTTGATTTAACAATACTTTAACTCTTGTTCTAGGTTCTAAGTCTTCCCATTTTTTTCCACTTGCCTCGGGTTGTCCGTTTACATTAAAGAACGCTCCAACTTTTTCAAAGATTTCGCCAGTAATAGCTTTTACTGAAGTTGTATCTTTATTCATAATAATGTCTTCAACTTGACCTACAATCTCTAAAGTGTTTTTAGCACTTACAATATCGTTGTAATCAGCGTTTACTTCTTGAGCTACAGTTCTTAACTCTTTCTTCATACTATCTGAAGCTCCTTCTGACCCTTGGTTACGAAGTTCAAGATCAGCTTCAGCTTTAGCAAGCCTTAGTTTCATTCGATAGTCTCTTTCTTCTTGACCCTCTATTAACTCTCTAGCTGTTCTTTCTTCAGCCGCTTTAGCTGCTCCAAATCCTAAACCTTGTGCTATATCGCCAGTTCTTGTAAGTTCACCACCAACGTTTCTAATAAAGTCTAAAAATCTATTAGACCCAAAGAATCCTGGTTGTTCTAATTTTCTACTTATAGGATCGCCTTGTTTTGTAAGCGTCTCCTGATCTTGTGACTCTGGCATTCCTGAAATGCTAGGCATAGTAGGTAATAAATCTTTATCTAGTTCATCTCTAAACTCATCTTGAGATAAGCCACCAAACTTATTGTCAATTTCAGCTAAAGTATCGGCTTGAGTTTTATCTACATCTACTTTTTGTTCTGCCGGTTTTATATCTTCTAGTAATTGAGATATTTCGTCATCTTGTTCTAACCTTCCTTCGGGCAATAAATTACCAAATTCATCTCTGCCAATCATTTCTTTTTGATACTCTAGTCTTCTAGTTTCCATATCAAAAGGGCCACCCTCTAAACTTAAAGTTTCGCTTTCAAACCTAGGAGTAACTCCAGAACTTTCAGTAACAATCGCTTCATCTACAACGTCAACACCAGGTTGAGCTGGGCCAACAAATCCGTCAATATCCGCTTGAAAATCTTGTACTTGTTGACCTGGAATTGTTTGCAAACCTTCGCCTAATATAGCATCAAGTTCTTCTTTTGTTCTTCCTCCTCTAGCTTCCGCAGATCTAAAATCTTGTATTATTCCAGAGCCTTCTCCGTAGTAAGGAGAATCATATTCTGAGATTCCTTTTAAAAAAGGATACTTATCTATTGTATCTTCTGAAACTAATGAGTTTGTAATTCCTCGTAAAGCAGGCCCGTAAATACCTTTTGCTCTTCTTGCATAATCTCCAGCAACAGAGCCATAACTAAGTTCATTTCCATAATTAGGATCAACATTACGAATGCTATTGTTAGGAAATAATTCATCAATTTCTTTGTATTCTGCATATACAGGCATTCTTTTTTTCTTAACTACAGAATCAAGGATGTTTGACAAACCAGGAGTAAAAGATATTTCTTGATTAGTAGCACTATTTTGTAAAGCAAATATTTCGCTGTCAGAAAGAGATCTTAATTGTTGTTCAAAGGTTGCAGGATCGTAATATTGAATACTTTTATCTGTACGAATCACATATTCTTGATTAGCACCACCACCATCTTGAAACATTTGTCTATTTAGGAAATTCATACTCTAGTAGTTCCACCTTGTCTTGGTGCTAAAGCTCCATAAGCTGAGAATGCTGCACCAAGGCCTTGAGCCGTAGGATCAGGAGCCATACCGTAGGCAGATTGAATGCCTGTTTGAGTTTGTTGGTACCCTGGTAACATAGCACCTATACCTTGAAGAGTTTGCATCGGTCTTATTTGTTGACTTGTTTGTTGCTGGAACTGTCTTTGATTTGCCATATCATTAATGCCTCTAGAAACTTGACCATAGTTAGCCAATTCAGCTCTTTGATTACTTTGAAGGTTTGCTAAGTTTGTACCTAATCCAGACATTTGTTGACCGTAAGCAGCTAAGTTAGATCCTAAGTTTGCAGCGTTTGCTCCTCTTGTTTGACCAATTCCCATCATTCCACTAGCTAGCCCTTGTCGTGCAGCTGCGGAGCTTTGGCCGTACTGTTGTAAGTTACCAGCCAATCCTTGTTGCGCTGCTAGCTGTTGCTGTCCAGTTCGCCCTAACAAGTCAATATTTCCTTGTTGAGCTGCAAGTTGTTGTTGTCCAGTTCTACCCAATAAATCTATAACACCTTGATCTGCTGCTAGCCTTGATTGTGCGCCAGAAGTAAATCTATTAGATAATCCTTGTTGAGCTGCTAATTGATCTGCGCTTAGTCCTCTTAAAGTACCACCCATTTGTTGCTCTGCTCCAAGCCTAGATCCAGCAAATCCGGATAACCCAGATGCTGCTGCTCTTTCAGCGTCTCTTTGTCTAGCAAATTCTCCAAGGCCTGTTTGTTGTGCGGCCTGAAAACCACGTCCTCTAATATTTGCTAGAGCATCTCCCAAGCCTCTACCTAATGCTTCTCGTCTTTCATCAGCACCAAGCCTAGCTCTAGAACCAAAAGCAGACTCTCCACCAGCAGAAATATTTTGCGCTCTTGCAGCTATATCCTGTTGATCTCCAGCTCTCATAGTATCATCAATAGTTTGTTGAACTACTTGATCTTCGTATGGATTGTAAAATTGTGAAGTCATGCTAGGGTCATAAGCGCCCAAAGTACCTCTTAACAAGCTTTCAGATTCACCTAAACGGTTTCCAAAAGCATCAACGGATCCAATAGCTTGTCTGCCAACTCCACCCAAAGATTGTCCAAATTGGTTAACATCTCTTGCAGCACCAGATTCAATACCTCTTAAATCTTGACCAAATCTACCAGCTGCTGTTTGACTTCTTGATTCTACATCTGAGAGTCTATTTCCAAATCTATCAACTGCTGCTTGGCTTCTTCCTTCTACATTTGAAAGTCTGTTGCCAAAATTGTCTACAGCTCCTGTTAATAAGTTTCTTGACTGGTCAATACCAGATAAAGTGTCTTGTAAACCTAAGTCATATTCACTTTCTGCTCTTCTTAAAAAAGGATCTTGAACACTTTCAGCTCTTCTTGCGTTGCCTATAGATTCATTAATTAAATCTTGTTGTTGTTGAAAATACGGTTGAAATGATCCTAACCCTTGTTGGGCTAATTGCGCAGCTTGTTGCTCTTGAGCTGACAATCCAGCTGTTTGTTGTAAAGGTACGTCACTACCTATTAGGTTTGCGCCTGCTTGTTGTACTTGATTGTAAAATCCAGGCTTGTCTTCAGTACCAAAATAAAGCTGGCGTATAAGAGGATCTGTTATAGATTCTTGTATGTTTTGTGATTGAAGAACAGGATCTACTGTATTTGGTGCCGCTGGTACCCCAGCACCTCCGCTAGTTATTTGTTGTTGTTCTTCTGGACTTAAAGATAAAAATTGTTGTTGTTGTTCTGGAGATAGCGTAGCTAAATATTCTTCTGGAGTCATTATGCCATTCTCCCAACATTATTATATTCTTCAAAAATATCCATCAAATTGTTCATTACTTGTACACCTTTTTTTCTGTTAGGTTTGCTGCTTGCTATTAACTCAAGGCCTTTTTTTGTTTTATTTAGTTGGAAACCACCAGCGCCGTTGTTAGCAGCAGCTGTCATAACAAACTCACCATCACTTAACATAGCAGGTATATCATCTGAAGTTCCAGTACCTGGTCCTTCTGACTCACCACCATCTCGCATGTCTAACTCGCCTATTGCAGCTAACCCACCCTCAAAAAAACCTTTAGGCTTTCCACCATTTTTATTGTAAGCAGCTAACTCATTAGTTTTATAACCTTTATTTTTTAAGTCTGTTTTAGTAACGGCAACGTAATTATTTCCACCTTGCATAAATTTAGTGCCTTCGCCTTTTGCGCGAGCTTTTTTAAATGCTTTGGCAAAAGCTTCTTTTTGACTTGCAGTAATTTTTGCTTTAGTAGCTGGAGACAATTGATTCATCCAAGTAGTGTCTTTTAAAATAGAGTTAACGCTGTCTGATGGGCCACCATCTGCAAAATATTGTCTATTAATTGGGCCACCAGTCGCTGCTGCTCGTATACCTAAATCAAAACCAGAATATACAGGTTGTGGGTTTAAATCTGGTCTAAGAGATTGTCTTATATCAGTCATACCACCTTCAGTCTTTCTAGCTGCATCTTTAACGGCTTTACCGTATAACAAAGCTAAAGCAGCCATCTGAGGGTTTATGCCAGCGCCACCTGCGGCTGTTCCTCCTGCAAGAACACCTGCACCACCTTTAACTAAACTTTTTATAGCATCACCAGCACCACTTCCAGCAC
>Ga0209337_1001227_pt1 | contig 19801 bp, 19 predicted proteins | sample LinPmetageLP53_FD_184044 | JGI IMG/M metagenome (GOLD analysis project Ga0209337, IMG submission 184044) | Marine viral communities from the Pacific Ocean - LP-53 (SPAdes) (version 2) | ecosystem: Environmental > Aquatic > Marine > Oceanic | place: Pacific Ocean | collected 2010-02-08 | reverse complement strand
TTATGTTAGATTTCAATCTGTTAAAGAAATAGTAGGAGGTGTTGCAATTGCAACTTTAGAATTAGAAACAACTTTAAATGGTGCAATTAATGATACAGTTAATACTTTAACTTTAACTAGTTCTGCAGCATTTGCAAATGCTGGTTTTATTGTAATAGAAAAAGTAGATCAAGATGCAACTAGTGCAACTTTTGGAAGATACATAAATGAAACAATTGAATATACAGGAAACAATACAGGCACAGGAGTTTTATCTGGATTGACAAGAGGTACGGCTGCTCCTTTTAGAGGAATTACTTTTTCTAATACTACAGCAACAACTCACGCGAACGGAGCAAAAGTTTTTGGATCATATTTAGCAACAGCAATTGCAACTACAGTAGAAGTTGGTCCTACATTACCTAATGGAACACAAGCAACAGAACAACAATTTAATTCTATAACAGTGCCTTTAGTATCTAACGCTGGAAGCACAGCAACAGGGGGCGGTTTTCAATGTACAATTGGACCCGTTAATGATAGAGGTTAATTATGTCAGGAATTAGTTACAATACATTAGTCACACAAATTAGAAACTATACAGAAGTAGATTCTAACGTTTTTACAACTGATATTTTAGAAAGTTTTATTTTAAATGCTCAACAAAGAATTATGATGGATTTACCTATGGATTCAGACAGATTCGTGGAGCAAGGTACAATGGCAACAGATGTAAATAATATTAGAGTGCCCGCAGGTTCTTTATTTGTAAGAGGTGTAGAAGTATTTAACGCTGCAAATTCTACGGAACAAGGTACATGGTTAGAAAGACGTGATCAAACTTTTTTAACTGAGTTTGTAGGACGATTAACTGGTCCAGAAGGATCAACGGCATCAGGGGCAGATGTAACCGGAAAACCTAAATATTACTCTATGTTTGGTGGAGCAACAGGATTATCAGATACTACTTCAGGATCTATTTATCTAGCACCTACTCCAGATGCTAATTATATATTTAGAATATATTATAATAAAATGCCTGCTACTTTAGAAAGCGGTAATCAGACCAATTATATTAGTTTAAATTTTCCTCAAGGTCTGTTATATGCATGTTTAGTAGAAGCATACGGGTTTTTAAAAGGTCCAACAGACATGTTGACATTATATGAGAGTAAGTATAAAACTGAACTACAAAAGTTTGCAGCGATGCAAATTGGAAGAAGAAGACGAGACGATTACACGGATGGAACAATAAGAATACCAATCGAGTCACCGCCTCAGTAATTAGGAGAAAAATATTATGGCAATAACATCAGCAGTATGTAACAGTTTTAAAACAGAAGTTTTACAAGCTTTACATAATTTTACAGCGTCATCTGGAAACAGTTTTAAATTAGCTTTATACACAAGTTCAGCTACATTAAATAAATCGACAACAGCGTACAGTTCATCAAACGAAATATCTAACACATCCGGTTCAGCTTATTCTGCAGGTGGTGCAGCACTTACAAGTGTAACTCCAGCTTTATCAACTGACACTGCATGTTGTGACTTTGCAGACCTTAGTTTTACGTCTGCTTCTTTTACAGCTAATGGTTGTTTAATATATAACGATACAAATGCTGATAGAGCAGTTTGTGCAATTGCATTTGGTTCAGATAAAACTGTAACAAGTGGAACTTTTACAATTCAATTTCCAACAGCAGACGCATCTAACGCAATACTTCGTATAGCATAGGGAGGAATTCCTTATGTCGGTAACCCGAACATTCACAGTAACAGTAGTTAGCACCGGTGGTGGTAATAAATATTTTATCGACGGAGTACAACAACCTACTTTAGAATTAGTTGAAGGTGGAACTTTTAGATTTGATGTTTCTGATAGTTCAATGGGTCCTCACCCTTTTAAATTTTCAACAACCAGTGGTGGAACACACTCAGGCGGAAGCGAATATACTACCGGTGTAACTACAAGCGGAACAACCGGTCAATCTGGAGCATACGTACAAATTGTAGTCGCTGATAGTGCACCTACACTTTATTATTATTGTCAATATCACTCAGGAATGGGTGGACAAGCAAACACACCTAATACTGATTTTTGGGGAGCAGGAAACTGGAGTGCAAATCTTTGGGGAATAAGTGAAGTATTTACAAGTGGTTGGGGTGCTGACGCCTGGGGAACAGGTGGTTCATGGGGTAAAGCTACTGACGAAGTAGTTTCTTTAACAGGTTTAGCATTAACCTCATCAGTCGGAACTCCTATATCTGGAGCTCAACAAGGTTGGGGTAGAGCTGAATGGGGTGAAGAACCGTGGAGTGATAGTGATAACCCTGTTGTTACATTATCAGGACAAGCAACAACTTCTTCTCTTGGATCTCCAACAATTAATACAGAAATTAATACTGGTTGGGGTTCAGATACTTGGGGAGCTGAAAACTGGGGATCTTCTGGAGTAACAGTTACATTAACCGGAGTTGAAGCAACTACAGGTATTGGAGAAGATGTAAGTTGGGGTAAACAAACTTGGGGTTCTGAAAATACTGGTTGGGGTGGTGAATATTTCTTAGTACCGGAAGACGTAATGGGCTTAACAGGTTTAAGTGCAACATCATCGGTAGGTACACCTACAGCAATATCTGATCTTGTATTAACGCCAACAGGTCAAAGTACAACATCAGCAATTGGTTCGGTAAATATAGACTTTAGTATAATTGTATCTCCAACAGGTTTATCTACAACATCATCAACAGGTGCTTTAACACCAGCAGATGTTATGGGATTAACAGGATTAGGTGCAACGTCTAGTCTTGGAACAGTTACGACTTCTGAATCTCCTATTGTATCTGTAACGGGACTTTCTATGACTTCTTCTACAGGAACTTTAACACCAGCGGATGTTATGGGATTGACAGGAGTTTCTGCAACTTCTACAGTTGGTTCATTTCCAGCAGGAACACCAGCAGATGTTATGGGATTGACAGGAGTTTCTGCAACTGTTAGTGTAGGTAATGTAGCTCCATTAGGTTATGAAGCTATTACAGGTACGCAAAGCGCTGGATATAGTTCAATTACAGCAACACAAAGTGCAAATTATACTGCAGTAAATGATTGACAATAACTACAAAACAAATTAAAAAAAGATACTAATTAGGAGAACAAAATTATGGCATCAACTTATACGGCTCTCGGTGTAGAACTAATGGCAACTGGTGAAAACGCCGGTACATGGGGAACAAAAACAAATACTAATTTAAACATAATCGAACAAATTTCTGGTGGATACACTACACAAGCCGTCGGAGATTCTGGAACACCAACAGCTCTTACAGTTTCTGATGGATCAACTGGTGCTGCTATGGCTCACAGAATGATAGAACTTACAGGTTCTATTACTGGAAACAGAGTTGTAACAATTCCTTTAGATGCACAAAATTTTTATTTTTTAAGAAATTCAACATCAGGTGCTTACACAGTACAATTTAAATATGCTTCTGGATCAGGAGATTCATTTACTTTTTCAGCAACTGACAAAGGTGATCAAGTAGTATTTGCTACTGGAAACGATGGCACTAACCCAGATATATATACTATGGCTTTTGGCGATGGTGATGTAACTCTTACTGGAACACAAACTTTAACAAACAAAACTTTAACTAGCCCTGCAATAGGTACAAAAATTTCAGATACAAACGGAAATGAATTACTTAATCTTACTGCAACAAGTTCAGCGGTTAATGAATTAACTTTGGCTAATGCTGCAACAGGCAACGGTCCAATTCTTTCAGCAACAGGTGAAACTAATGTTGATATAAATTTAAACCCTAAAGGAACAGGTGTACTTAAAAGTGCCACTGCTGCAATTAAAATTGCAGGAAAAGAAACTATATGGGTTCCAGCAGCAGCTATGTACGGACCAACTACTAACCCTGCAGATGCAGCACAAGTAGAAACAACAGCTACAAGACCAGATTTAAAAGTATTTGATTTTGATGCTAGTACAAAACAATACACACAATTTACAATAGCTATGCCTAAGTCATGGAACGAAGGAACTTTAACTTATCAAGTTTACTGGTCTCCAAGCACAACCAATACTGGTAATGCTATTTTTGGTTTACAAGGCGTTGCATGTGCAGACAATGACACTATTGATGTTGCATATGGAACAGCAATAGAAGTTACTGATGCTGGAATTGGAACAGTTGAAGATCAACAAATTACAAGTGAAACTAGTGCTATGACAGTTGCGGGTTCTCCTGCAGCAGGTGAGCAAACTTACTTTCAATTATATAGAGACGCAGCAGATGGTAGTGATACTTTCACAGGAGAATGTAGAGTTCTAGGAATCAAATTATTCTTTACTACTGATGCAGCTAACGACGCATAAGGAATTTAGATATGAGAGATTTAAAAAATAAACTTACATCAGGTAAGAACACAAAAAACACTCAGGGTAGAAAAGGTAAAATGTTTGGTTACCAAGTCTTAGGATTCGGTTCCGGAGGACGTGCTCCATTAGATTATGTAATAGATTTTCTAGTAGCCGGTGGCGGTGCAAGTGGTGGAACATCTAACACTACTGGAAACTCAGAAGGTGGTGGTGGTGGCGGTGCTGGTGGTTTTAGAGAACTACAAGCAGTACCGGTTGACACAGGTGGTTTAGCTACCGGAACATCAATTTCAGTAACAATAGGTGGTGGTGCTGCTGGTATAAGTCCAGCAAATACATCTGGAGGTGCTGGTTCTGCTTCTATAATTTCAGGAACAGGTTTAACAACTATTAATTCGGCAGGAGGCGGCCCAGGTCGTAACACTCAAGCTGTTGGTGGCGATGGCGGCTGTGGCGGCGGTGGCGGTGCTGGACCAGCTAAACCTGCAGGTGGATCTGGTAACGTTCCTTCAGTAAGTCCTTCTCAAGGGGGTAATGGTGGTCAAGGCTGGACTTCAGGAAGTGCTGGCGGCGGCGGTGGTGCTGGTGGTGCTGGTGGCAGTGGTCAAGCAATTGAAGGAACACCTAGTATTTTAGGTGGACCTGGAGCATCCGGTGGAGGTTTTGTCCCTACAAATGCAAATGCTCAGAGTGCAGTTGGAACACAAGGAACTTTTTGTGGTGGTGGCGGCGGTGGTCAGTACACAGGTGGTTCTCCTGGTGGATCTGGTATCGGTGGAAATGGTGGCGGAAACGTAAATAATAGTGGAACTAGTGGAGCAGCTGGAACAGGTAGTGGAGGAGGAGGTGTATCTTTCAACCAAACTTCAGGTGCAGGTGCAGGAGGAGCAGTTGTTATGGTTTTACCTACAGAACATTATTCAGGAACAACTTCAGGTAGTCCAACAGTTTCAGACATAGGTGGTGGATTTACAAAAATAGTATTTACAGCAAACGGGACTTACACGGTATAAAAATTATGGCACATTTTGCAAAAATAGACACAAACAATATAGTAACAACAGTTGAAGTAATTAGTAATAAAGTATTAAGAAACAGTGATAATGTTGAAGAAGAAATTAATGGTTTAAATTTTTTAATAAATTTTTATAATGAGCCTAGTGCTGTTTGGAAACAAACTTCTTATAATACTTATGGTGGAGTTCATTATTCGTTTGATGCAGACAATAATAGAATAGAATCAGCAGATCAAACGAAAGCATTTAGAAAAAATTATGCAGGTATAGGTTTTACTTATGACGAAACTAAAGATGCTTTTATTCCACCAGCACCCAGTGATTTACCTAGTTGGGTTCTTAACGAAACTACTTGTTGTTGGGAAGCTCCTGTTGCTAAACCTGAAACGGTTTTACCAAACAATCAAATATATATTTGGAACGAAGAAACAGTGTCTTGGGACATTCAAACAATTGAACAAAGTGTTATAGATAAATCAATTGAACACACTAACCTGTATCCAGAAGGCAATAAATCCTATAGAGAAATACACGAAACTGAATAAAAATTTACTAGACAATATAAAAAAAACGTAGTATTTTTTATATATGAAAGAAAAAATAATTGAGGCCACAATACATCCATTATTTGCAACACCTGTTTACGCTACACACTTAAATAGAGAGTTGTCTAATATAGAAAATAAATTTATTCAAAAAAATAAAAATGATACTTACAAAAATCAAGGTAACACAACATCTAATGACAGTCATGTTCTTAATAATAAAAAATTAATTAACATTAAAAAAAAATTAGATAAAACTATTGCAGATTATTTTAATAGAGTTTCAGGAACTACTGATAAGATTAAACCTTATATAACTCAATCATGGTTAAATTATACAAAAGAAAATCAATATCACCATCAACATACTCATGGTAATTCTTTAATATCTGGAATTCTTTATATAAATGCTGATGAAAAAAATGATAATATTATGTTTTATGACAATAAACATTCCAAAGTTATTATGCCTACCGTAAAATCATATAATATATTTAATTCTTTAACATGGTCATTTGTAGTTAAGACAGGAGACATACTTTTATTTCCATCTAATTTAGGTCATTCAGTACAAACAAAAAAAGGAAAAAATCTTAGGATTAGTTTATCTTTTAATGTTTTTGTTAAAGGACAACTAGGTATTACTAAAAATTTAGATGAATTAATTTTATAATACAAGCTTGTAAAAGGATAATTCATCACATATTTCCCTTACTTTAAATATATTGAAATAAGATACAATCTGTTATAATACCTAATAAACAGGATTTTATATGCTACAGAAACTAGGTTTTTTACCCGGATTTAATAAACAAGTTACATCTACCGGCGCTGAGTCTCAATGGACAGGCGGCACAAATGTACGTTTTAGATATGGTACTCCAGAAAAAATAGGTGGTTGGTCTCAATTAGGAGACAGTAAATTAACTGGTGCAGCTAGAGGTTTGCACCATATGGTTAATAAAGAAGGTATTAAATACTCTCTTATCGGCACTAATAGAATTTTATATGCTTATACAGGAGATGTGTACTATGATATACATCCTTTAGTTAATCCATCCGGCACAGCTATTACAAATGCTTTTAGTACAACTAACGGACAGCCAACAGTAACAATTACTTTTTCTTCTGCACACAATTTTGAAGTAGGAGATATTATATTATTTGGTGACGCATCTACTTTTACAGCTATTACAGGTTCTAATTTTTCTTCTACAACTTTTTGTGATAAAAAATTTATGGTAACTGGGGTACCTACAACTACAACTTTAGAAATAAATGCTGGTAGTAATGAAACAGGAGCAGGAGCAACCACATCTGGAGCTATAACTTTTTTTCAATACTATCATGTAGGACCACCTGATCAAGTTGGAGTTTTTGGTTATGGTATATCTCAGTGGAGTGGTACAACTACAAATCCACAAACAACAACATTGAATGGTGGTTTAAATAATGATGCAAATGGTACTGGTGGATCAGGGTCTACAATTAATGTAGCAAGCACCACTGGTTTTCCAAGTTCAGGAACAAATTTTATACAAGTTGGTACTGAAGAAATATCTTACACTGGAATTACATCTACAAGTTTTACTGGAATTACCAGAGCGGTTAGAGGAACAACCAGAGCTGCCCACAGCACTGGTGCGACTGTCACTAATCATAGTGGTTTTTCTGGATGGGGTTCAGCAGCGTCCACTACTGACAAAGTTGCGGAACCCGGTATGTGGTCTATAGATAATTTAGGTAGCACAGCTATTTGTCTAATATTTAACGGAGAATGTTTTCAATGGAATTCAGATCTTGCTAACGCTGTAACAACAAGAGCTACAATTATTTCTGGTGCACCAACGGCGTCTAGAGATATGTTGGTATCTACTCCCGATCGTCACTTAGTATTTTTTGGAACAGAAACAACTATTGGAAATAAAACTACGCAAGATGATATGTTTATTAGGTTTTCTTCTCAGGAAAATATTAATGACTACACACCTACAGCTGAAAATAGTGCGGGCACACAAAGACTGGCCGCCGGATCACGAATCATGGGTGCTAAACTTGGTAGAAATGCATTATATGTTTGGAGTGATACAGCTTTATTTACTATGAGATTTGTTGGAACTCCTTTTACTTTTGCTTTTGAACAAGTTGGTACTAACTGTGGATTAATTGGTAAAAACGCAGCTGTTGAAGTTGATGGTGCTGCCTATTGGATGTCTGATAATGGTTTTTTTAGATACACCGGTAAACTAGAATCTATGGACTGTTTAGTTGAAGACTATGTTTATGACAATCTTAACACAACATCTAATCAAATGGTTTATGCAGGAATTAATAACTTGTTTGGAGAAGTAACATGGTTTTATCCAGAAGCTAACTCTAATGTTAATACTCAATCAGTTACATATAGTTATCTAGATTCAACTGCTAAAAGACCTATTTGGTTTGTAAATGCAAGTAGTTTATTTATTAGAACTACTTGGCAAGATTCTTCTGTTTTTGGATTACCTCACGCAACTCAATACGATGCAGGTACAGATACGTCTTTTGATGTAGTTGGTAATACAGAAGGAATTTCATATTACTATGAACATGAAACAGGAGTTAATCAAATAAGACTAGGAGTAACAACAGCTATTCCAGCTGACATTACTTCTGGTGATTATGATATTACACAAAAAGTTGTAAGAGGTGCAGCGACTAACATGGCTGATCTTAGAGGTGATGGTGAAAATATTATGAGAGTTAGTAGAATTATACCTGACTTTATATCTCAACAAGGAAATTCTATTATACAATTAGATTTAAGAAATTATCCAAATGATACAGCAGCTAGTTCATCATTAGGTCCATTTACTATAACATCTACAACAGATAAAGTAGACACCCGTGCTAGAGGAAGAGCTATAGCTCTTACAATATCTAACACTGCTGTTGACACTAGTTGGAAACTAGGAACTTTTAGGTTAGATATACATGCAGGTGGAAGAAGATAATGGCAAAAATAGTACAATCATTAACTAGAGCAAGCTCGGAATACGAAGAGGATGTAGCACAATCTTTAGTTAGAGATTTAGATGCAGTTCTTGAGAAACTTAACACAACGTTTCAAGAAGAATTAAAACAGGAGATAGAAGCTAGAAGTTTCTTTTTAGATTAATGGCAGTAGTAAACCAATATAAATTTGTAGGTATAGATAACAGCACAAGTGGTAGTGCACTTACACCATTAGGAACTAGTGTTCCTGCAGTCAATGAAACAATAGTTATTAAATCTATACTTGTTACATCAGCTGGTACACCAACAGTGACTATTATAAACAATAGTATTACAGCTATTAAATCAGCACAGTTAACAGCAAACACAACAACAGAACTTTTAACCCAACCGTTAATAGTAGAAGGTGGTAAAACCTTTACAGTACAATCAAGCACAACAGACTCGTTTGATGTAGCTATTAGCTATTTAAACATTAAGAAAGAGGTAACTACATAATGAATGACGTACCAACATTAACACCAGATAAAATAATAACTACAATTAAAAACAAGAAAACAGGCACGGTCTATGAGACTGAACAAGATTTAAAAGCTGCTAATATACCTGAAGAGGACGTGCAAAGAGACGTAACAGTTATCATGCCAGCTCTTGATTTGTTCGCTAAAACAAAGTAAAAGGAGATACTATGGAAGAAAAAATTTCAATGAACGAATCAATACAAGCTGGAGCACCAGATATTAAATATAGTGGTGGTGATATTAGAATGGGTGGACAAGAACCCAATGATCAAAGCATGCAAATTGCGGCAGAAATATGGTCACAGATGGAGCCGGAACAAAAGGTTCAGTTTCAAAGCTTTGAAGCTTTTTTTGAAAGTGGTATCTGGAAACAAATTTTACAACAGTTGCAACAAGATCAATCAGGAATTAGATCTCAAAGTCCAGAAATGATGATGAGTGAAAACGTTAACATGCAAGAGAAAATGCCTGGTGGCGGAATAGCTGATGTTGATGTCAGAGAAAAAGTTGCAATGGCAGCCAACGGTGGTTTGATGGGTCTCTATAACAGGGGGATGTAGTTATGGCTAAAGTAGCTATACAGGGTGGAGTAAAAAACTATCTACCTTCAAGAGAAGTAACAGTGCCTGTAGAAGCTAAATCTTCTAAAAATCATGTTAAGGCACACTTAGCTTATATTACAGATAAAGAACAAGAATTTCTTATTAAAAAAAATTTACACGGATCATTAAAAGGAAAACCTAATAGAGGACCGGGAGGTCTTCCTAGTTTACAAGGAGACTTTGGACCAGGTGGAAATAATCCTGGAGGTTTTAGTAGTAACCAAGGTGGAAAGGGTGGAACAGGAAATACTGGAGACAAAGGTGGTATAGGAAGTGGAGAAGAATCAGCATTTAGAGATTCGGGTACGGGAGATTATAATTTAAGTAACAGACTTTCAGACAGACAAGCTGTCATAGATTATACAAAAGGTAATATGGGTTTTCAAAAAGGAAAGAAACCTAGTTTTTTTGGTGGTCCTGGAAGTTTAAAACAAAGACAACAAATTTATAATGCTAGAAGAAATATAAAAAACATAGAACGTCTTCAAAAAATGAGAATGAATAAACTTCAACATGGTTTAATAACAGGAAATATTCCAGGTGTTGATACAATGACTATGCAAGAAATGATAGATCTTGCACCAAGTATGAAATCTTTTGGTTATACTGATAAAACAATCAATGATATTTTAAGTGGTAAAAGAGCAAACATAGATTTTGCAGTGCCATCTGGGTTACCAAGTGCAATAGGATTTGCTACTGATCAATTAGGAAAAATTATGAGTGGACCCGTAACAAGAGAAAAATTAAATGAATTATATTCTGAATACAATGATCTTGGAGCATTAAATCCAGCAGCACAAACTACTTTTGGTTTAATGGAAAAGTATGAACCAAATAGATATGCTAGAGAATTTGGACCTTCGGTAGGTGGTGACGGCGATGGTCCACAACCCTACCTACCATTTGATTATAACACTGGAGCAGCAACTACAGAAGCTGTAGAACCTTACACTAATGATTTTGAATATAGATTTGGTACGGGACAAAATGTTGGAGCTGATGTTTTAAGAGGATACGTTGCAAATGGTGGTAGAATAACTAGAGCAGGTGGTGGCATCATGAACGCTGTACCAAGACAAGGATATTTTTTAGGTGGTATAGGTAAAGCCATAGGTAAAGTTGTAGGAGGTGTAGCCAAAGCAGCAGGAAAAGTTTTAAGTAGTGATGTAGGTAAAGCAGCATTACTAGCAGGTGGTGCTTATTATCTAGGTGGAGGTACATTTGGAGGTTTAAGATCTAGTGCTCCTGGTTTTAGTTTTGGTAATTTAGGTAAAAGTTTATTTTTAAAATCGGGTAAAGATGCCTTTACACTTAAAAATTTAAGTCCATTAAAAATGGCTGGTTTACTTACATTAGGAGGAGCTGCAATGGGTCCTGCTAAAGTAGATCAAATGCCTGGTGATGATGGTGCTAGAGGTGGTAGATTAATTGATCCACTAACAGGAGAAGAAGGAACACCAGCTAGTATGAGAGCTAACATAGAAAATGCTAAGATAGAAGCAGGTGGAGATGAAGTTAAATTAGCAGCATTGAATCAAGCTTATAACAATATGTTATTTACTAACTTACCTTATGCAAACTATGGAAACTATGCTCAAGGTGGAAGAATCAGAGCTGAAGAAGGTGGGCTCATGAACCTTGGTGGTATGGAAAAAGATTATAGAGCTGAAGGTGGTTTTGTACCAATAGGTAAGCAAGAAAAAGCTGATGACGTACCTGCAAGACTAAGTGTAAATGAATTTGTATTTACAGCCGACGCTGTCAGAAATGCTGGCGGTGGAGACATAGATAAAGGTGCAGAAGTTATGGAAAATATGATGAAAAATTTAGAAAATGGTGGTAGAGTATCCGAGGAATCACAAGGAAACACTGGCGCTCAAGACATGTTTAGTGTATCAGAGAGAATAGGAGAAGTAATTTAATGGCAATAACAGAAACACGTAGTTTACCACCACAATTTGTAGAAAATCTAGGTAAAGATTATGCAACGCAGTTAACAGGTTTAACTAGTCAAGCATTAGATACAACAAAATTTCAACCAATGGTTGCTGGTCAAGACCAGGCAACTCAAGACGCTTACACAAGAGCTACAACTCAAGGTCAAGGTATAGGAGCATACGCACCATACTTAACAGCGGCTGGACAATATCAAACTGGTACAGGAACGTTTGCAGGCCAACCTACAAACATGATGGGTGCACAAGATTTAACAGGACCTAACGCTTACCAACAGTTTATGTCTCCGTATCAACAAGATGTAATTGATGCAACAATGTCTGAGTATGACAAACAAGCTCAAGCTGGTATAACTAATATAGGTTTAGGTGCAGCACAGTCTGGTAATTTAGGTGGCGGACGTGAAGGTGTAATGAGAGCACAGTATCAAAATCAATCAGATATGAACAGAGCTATGTTAAACGCAAAATTATTACAGGAAGGATTCGGTCAAGCACAAGGTGCAGCCAATACAGCATTTACACAAACACAACAATTAGGAGCTGATCAACAAAGAATGGCTACACTACTTCCACAATTACAAGGGTCAGATATTTCAACATTGGGTCAAGCTGGGCGCGGCCAACAATTATTTGAACAATCTGTTCTTGATCAACAAAGAGAAGCTAACAGACTTGCAGCTTACGAACCATATGAAAGACTTGGTTACATGGGTGCTGGTATGGGTAACGTTATGGGTGGTGCTATGGGTCAATATCAAACGCAAGTTACACCTAATCAATCGCCGTTGCAGCAGGCGTTAGGAATAGCTTCATTAGGACTAGGAGCATACAAAGCTTTTCAAAACCCGTAGGAATTAATTATGTATAATAGAACTTTAAATAGACCGATGTTTAGACGTGGCGGCAGAGCCGGCGGTGGCATCATGACTGGTGTTAACAGACAGGGTTATGATGGAACTGATGGTAAACAACTTGTTGAAGACAATGATCCAATGAAAGATATTGGAAAAAAAGTAACTGACAGAGTAAACATTATAGAAAGTTTAACTCCTAAGTATCCTTACAAAGGATCTGATTTTTTTATGGGACTAGGTGCTAATATTTTAGCGGCTCCTGGTGGTAATCCTATTTTACAAACAATAGGTGGTGCAGCTAAAGAACCATTAGGTTTATTAATGAAACAAAACATAGCTGAGTACGGTAATAAAAGAAATACTGTCATGGAAGTGTTTAAACAATTAAGTGATGAAGACAAAGATGCTATGATAAGTAGAGCTGAACAAATGGTTGCAGCTGGTAGATTTAAAACTGTGCAAGAAGCATTACAAGTATTAGTTCCAACATTTAGAAAAGATGCTAGTCCAGAAGAAATTAAAAGAAAAGAAAAATTAGATCAAGAAAAATTAACTGTAAACAGAGTTGATGACCTTGTTAAAATATATGAAATAGGTAGACCAGATGCTGTAATTTTAGATGGTTTCTTTAATGATATAGAATCAGGAAAATACGAAGTACCACATGACCCTGAACAATACTTTATTGATGATAGTGATGTTGGTAGAGGAACAACTGAAACAGAAAAAAGATTAGTTATCAAAAATTATGATCCAGAACAATCTGATTACAAAGAAGGCAGAGTCTACGTAGATTTTATAACTAAAAAATCTTTTGTTAAACAAGGACAATTTTTAATTCCATACGAAGATTACATATCGGAAACAATTAAAACAGATTAGGAGGCTAAATGGTATTTGGATTTGACCCTCGTAAACTTGTCGAAGAAGATCAAGAAGATAAAAAGAAAGAAGTTAAAGAAGCTGTTGATTCTGTATTAACTTTTGAAGAAGAAGCCGAAAAAAACGAAGCATTTATTCGTAAGCAAAGTAATATATCAAACGCATTTGACACTGCATTTAAAACACTAAGAGAACATAAGTTTGAAAAGAAATTTGGTAAAGATGCATACATTGATGAAAAATTAAAAGAAGATCCAGAATACAGAGACCCTAGAAAATTTACTGACGAAGAAAACAAAGCATACTACCGTAGTGAAATGGAAAGTATGAAAGGTCTCTTGGAAGGATTTTCTTTTTCTGGTGAGCCACCTCCTGTTGAGGAGATGAATGAAAATCAATTAAAGTTTTATAAAAAAGGTAAATACAAAACGCTTGCAACTGAAGCAGGTGAAACTGATACAGAAGAAAAACCTAAATTTAAAACTGAACAACCAGGGTCTGGTGGTTTTATATACACTGAATCAAGTGGTGTGCCTTTTGAAAACGAAGTAGGTATAACAGAATCTATTATATCTGGTGTAGGTTCAGGTGCAATTAAAATACCAAAAGGATTTATTAATCTTGGAGCAATGATCATGGACCTTGGAGCTGAAGAAGGTTTACCTGTAGATCAAAGTAATGTTGCACGATTAGAAAATTGGTGGGACAAAACTACGTTTGGTATGATTGAAAAAGAATTAGATAGCAAAGCTAAAGAAAGAGCTATTGGTAGAATTACAGAATCATTAGTACAGTTATACGGTGGTTGGAAAATAATTGGAGCTAAAGGTGTTAAGGTAACAGACAAAGCTTTTGAAATGTTTAACAAAGCAACATCCGCTGTTAAAAAAGGAAAGTATTTACGAACAGCTGGAAACAAAGATGGTTACAAGCTAGCAAAAGAAGTAGAAAAATGGAATAAACTTTCAGGTAAACAAAAGTTTGTAGGACTGTTTGTAGGTGGTGGTGTTACTGGTGGTGTTGTTTACGATGCAGAAAACATAGGTACCTTTGGTGATATATTTTTTGATGAAGGTGAGCTTACAGCATTAGATAGAGATAAAAAAAGAACAGCTAAAGATGATGCTATGAGAATGTTATATAACAAATTAAAATTTTCAGGAGAAATGGGTTTTCCAATTATACCGGCTGTAGTAGGTGCAGGTAAAGTTGCTAAAAGTATATTAGATGCAAACGTTAAAAGAGCAGGGCAAGCAACAAAATTTGATAAATTTGTAGAAAAATATTTTGCAAGACCGCTAAGATCTAGAGGACCTTTTCCTGAAGAACAGTTTCAAGGTATGCAAAGATTAGAAGGTAAGAAATCTTCTGCTAACTTATTGTCATCAGATTATTTAAAAAACATAGACGAGATTACAAAACAAATATCTAAATACTCACAATCAGCAGCCAATACTTCTGGAATGAGTACAGAGTTATCTGACTTAATTGTAAAAATAATTAACAGAGGTAACTTAGGTATTAAAAATGGTAGGGTAGTTGTAAAAGGTTTTGATGATGCATCACTAGATACTTTTTGGACTGACATTACTAAAAAATTAAATGTAAAACCTGATGATGCAACAAAATTAATTGATGAGTTAATGAATGTACATACATCCTGGGCTCAGTTTTTAAATGCAGTATTAAAAGGTAAAAACCTTAACGTTGCACCTAAAGAATTTGTAGCATTAATGAATGAAAGAATTAAAGGCAGTTTAAGTTCTGAGTATAAAATTTTTGGTGAGAAAAGTTTAAAACCTATAAAAGAATACGCAGCATCTAACAGTGTAATAGATGAGGTTGCAGACATATTTATTAGAAGTGCTAAAGCTAATGGTAAAAAATTAAAAAAAGAAGACGCACAATTAATTGTACAAGACATTGTTAAAAATGTTGAGTTAGATCCACAAACATTTAGTCCTATTTTTAGATTTGAAGCATCAGACATTGCAAAAGACAAAGCATTAATTACAAAAAACATAGCAGAAAATATAACAGGTGGTGGTAAATTTAAACCAGATAAAAAAGGTGGGTTGATACAAACTAAATCAGACCTTGCTGCTTTTAAAAGTTTGTTTGGTGAGTTTAAAAATGCTAATTCTATTATAGCTAATGTGACCACGGACCTTGCAGAAATAGCTGCAAGAGATAGATTTTACAATGTTGTTAAACAAGGATCAGATGACTTAATTAAAAAAGGAGAGATAGGTATTGTCTACCCTACATACAACTCAGCTAGAAAAGCATTTGGATTAGATGCAGAAATTGTTGATGCATCAAGAGGTTTACAACTACCACAAAAATTAGGTGAACAAGCATATACAGTTCCAATCAACGGTATGTTTACAACTAAAGTTATAGCTGATGGTTTAACAAGAGGTGCGGCCAATACTATGGGAAGCATTACTAAAAATATTTATTATCAATACGCAGTCATGGTGCCTAAAGGTTTAATTCAAGCTGGTAAAACAGTGGGTGGTCCATTTACTCACGCAAGAAACTTTTCATCAGGTGCAGTAACGACTGTGTCTATGGGTAACATAACTCTTTTAGCTACTAACCCAGGTTTTGTATTTAAATCTTTAAAGACTGCATTTAATACTTTGCAACCACAATTACTTTACAGAAATAAACCTGGTGCTAAACCTTACATTGAAAAAGGTGGAGCACAAATTGAATTAAGTCCAAGTCAATTTGCAGATGAATTAAAAGGTCAGGGTGGTCAGGCTTTGTATAGATTTTTACTTGAAGAAGGTATGGTAAACCAAAGTGCTATTTATAGAGATGTAATGGGATTGATTGAAGATACAGCTAAAACAGGATTTTTACAAAAAATGTGGAATAAACTGGGTAGTAAAACAAAAAGATTTTTAAAAGGTGCACAGGATATGTACGTTGCTGAAGATGACATATGGAAAATATTTAATTTTTTAGCAGAAGATTTTAAAATTAACAGAGCATATCAATCCGCATTAAAAAATGGAAAACTTAAACCTGCAGATCTGCCTAACAGGTTAGATATAATGAAGATGGCAACTAAAAATGTTAGAGAAATGTTACCTAACTATGCCTACGTATCTGAGTTAGTACAAGCTTCAAGAAGATCAATACTTGGTAACTTTGTATCATGGCCTGCAGAAATTATTAGAACATCAGGAAACATAATGTCTGGTGCTAAAAAAGAAATACAAAACCCAATTTTAGCTAGAATAGGTTATGAAAGAGCTGTTGGATTTGCAACAACAGTTGGTGTTCTTGGACCTGCTGCTGTGTGGGGAGCAAGCCAAGCATATGGATTTACTAAAGACAAACTAATGGCGTTAAGAGAATTTGTACCATACTTTTCAGAAAACTCTACACTTCTACCAGTGTATGAAGATGGTAAATATAAATACATAGATTTTAGCAGAGCATTTTTTTATGATGTAGTAACTGCACCAATTCAAACTGCGTTTACAGAAATGAATAGAAGAGAAGATGAAGCTGTAATACCTAGTCTTGCAATAGGTTTGACAAAGGCGTTTGCACAATTAGCTGATCCATTTATATCAGAATCTATTTGGATTAGTGGTGTTAATGATTTATTTGTAAGAAAAGGAGTAACTTCTCAGGGTCAAAAAATTTGGAACGAAAGAGATTTAGTGGGTACGAAAGTAGCTAAAGCTATTGGACACATAACTAAATTATATTCTCCGGGTTCTAATGTTCAGATTGCAAGATTATATAGTTCTATTACTGGTAAAAGTATTAAAGGTACAAATTACGAAGTGTCAGATGAATTACTGGGTTTGATTGGTTTAAGAAAAGCACCTTTAGATATACCTAGATCTATGGAAATAATGATTGGTCAATTTAGAAAAGCTGAACGTAATGAAAGAAATTTAATATACGATGGCACACTAACAGGTGATCCTGTAAAAGATGACAACAAGATTATACAACAATTTATATTTGCAAACAAACAAAGACTAGAAACGTTTGAAGTAATGAGAAGACAATACGATGCTGCTAAAGTTTTAGGTATGAAAGAAAAAGACATTAAACAAATATTTATTGATAGGGGTATGAAGCCACTTTACAAAGCAATTAAAGCAAATAAATTTAGTCCGTTTGGTATTTCTGATGGTATGAAAGATGCTTACGAAAGAGTGTCAGAAAAAAATAATATACCTAATCCATTATCTAAAAGAATATTAAAAAGACTTAACAAAATAGAAAAAAAATTAAAAAAACAAAAATTAAACAGAGACTTTATAATAGATGAAGAACGTTATTTATTTAATGAACAAAACATTATAGAAAAAGGTATAGAAATGTTTAAACAAAAAGAAACTAAACCATTACCCGAAGGCTTTAGTGAAAAACCGCCGCAACCTGTTATAAATACTACATCTACAGCTAATAAAAATCCAACAACTAACTTGACATCAACGGAGACTGCATTACTATCACCGACAGAAAAGGTAATAGCAGGTAGAACATAATGGCTAAAAAATCAGCATTACAAAAAATCGAATCTCATGAAAAGCTTTGCAGGATAATGCAAAAGCAAACGTTTGAACAAATAAAAGAAATGCAAGAACGAATTAAAAGATTAGAGTATTGGATAGTCGGTGGTATGGGAGCAGTGCTAATAGTGTTACTTACAGATATTACAAAATAAATCATGCAGCTTTCAAAACATTTTACTTTAAAAGAGATGACCTCTTCGATGACTGCTCAACGTAAGGGCATAGACAACACACCAGGATCAGCGGAAATAAAAAGTCTAGGTGATTTGTGTTATGAAGTTTTAGAACCACTACGAGCACATTTCGACAAAGCTGTGACAATCACCAGCGGATACCGGAGCGAAGCGCTTTGTGAAGCGATCGGCAGCAAAAAGACATCGCAGCATGCAAAGGGTCAGGCGGTCGACCTAGAAATATTTGGCGTGCCCAACATTCAGACAGCTTACTGGCTGCAAAACAACGTAGATTTTGATCAATTGATCATGGAGTACTTTGACAAAGACGATCCTGCAGGCGGATGGGTCCACATATCTTATCACGAATCAGATTCTAACAGAAAACAAGTATTAACTTTTGACGGCAAAAAATATTCCGAAGGATTACCAGAAATGAAGTGGTCCGGTGGTAAAGTTGTAAGTTAGTTTTATGTTAAATAATCTATTAGTACATAAACATCTTATTATTCGTGCAGAAGCAATGCAAGCTCCTACAGAAGAGAAAAAATTAAAAGAATGGTTTGAAGAATTTATAAGATCAATTGATATGAAAATATTTATGGGTCCGTATGTTAAATATTGTGACATGCCAGGCAATCGTGGAATTACAGCAGTTGCAATTATTGAAACTTCACACATTGCCATGCATATATGGGACGAAGTTAACCCAGCATTAATGCAGTTTGATGTCTACAGTTGCGGTGAACTAGATGTAGAAAACATATGTAACAAAATTAAAGAAGATTTTGAAATTACAAAAATAGAATACAAATTTTTAAATCGAGAAACAGGACTCCAAGACATTTCCTGAAATAAAATTACAGCGCGCGTCGCATGTATGTCCTATTAAATCCATGACCTTAATTCTTCTCCTAAAACTTCAGATGCTATGTTTATTTTTTTACGTAGAGCTTTTACGATTTTTTCATCCACGGTGTCGTCCGCCATTATATCAACATAAGTTACTGATTTTTTTTGGCCGATTCTGTGTGCTCTGTCTTCTGATTGTAATCGCTTTTCTAAGTCATAACCGTTAGAATAGTAAATTACAGTGTTTGCAGCTGTTAAAGTAATGCCATAGCCGCCCGTAGAAGGGGTTCCAACAAAAAACCGACACTTAGGGTCCTCCTGAAAACGCTTAATATTGGGTTGTCTTTTTTCTTTTGAAGTTAATCCATAATAGTCAACAATGCATCCTGGACCATGGACTTTTTCAACTTCTTTAATTATATCTTTAATATCATGTTGATAGTGGGCCCAAATAATAGCCTTACCTTCAGTCTCT
>Ga0209337_1001225_pt1 | contig 19810 bp, 23 predicted proteins | sample LinPmetageLP53_FD_184044 | JGI IMG/M metagenome (GOLD analysis project Ga0209337, IMG submission 184044) | Marine viral communities from the Pacific Ocean - LP-53 (SPAdes) (version 2) | ecosystem: Environmental > Aquatic > Marine > Oceanic | place: Pacific Ocean | collected 2010-02-08 | reverse complement strand
CCATTAGACATGACAAACTCAAGGGAAATGTTTGCAGGTCTAGTAGAACTATTATCCCTCACGGAAAACAAGAAAGAAGTTTATGCCCACTTTAAGGACGTAATCGAAGATTCATATTCTTGACGCCAAATCGCAGATACTTCTTGACTTACCAAGCTATTGCCTTCATAATATATGAATGGCAATAATATACGGAAACATGAGATACGATTTTAAAGGCAAAAAGAGAAAACCTCTCCCACGCAAATCCCGAAAACACACGAAATCACAGCAGGTCAAAGTACCTGTTATGAGTTCGCGTATGAAAGAGATTAATGCATTTAATGATAAGTACCCAAGCTACTCAGGTAAGGCACAAGCTGCCGAGCCCGCACTGGCACAGGACGAATCTTATAAAGAGGAAGCTAAGAAGAAGTATACAGTAGCCATTGCCTATAATAAAGGTAGTTATCAGATTATCCCAAGGGAAGATTTAGAGCATATCGGAAAATAGTTCTTGACTTAGAAGTTGGAATTTGATATAATATATAAATGGAAGATTTAACAAAGATACTAGATAAAGCGAGTCAAGGATACTACGCTGGTGTTCCCACCCTATCTGACGAAGAGTTCGATAGGCTAGCAGAGATTGCTAAGTATGCCAAGGTTGGTGCTACAGGTGGTAGAGTCCCTCACGCTTTTCCAATGTATTCTTTGCAGAAGATTTTCAAAGAAGATAAATGTCCCTTCTCTGGAGGGAGTGTCGTTGTTTCACCGAAGTTAGACGGTTCAGCAGTTTCATTACTGTATGTAAACGGAGTACTAACTCAAGCTCTTTCAAGAGGAGATGGTAAGAGTGGAATAGACATCACAGAGAAATTTTTAAAATGGGACAGCATTCCAAAAAATCTAGACGTAAGTCAGAAGATTTTTCAAGTTACGGGAGAGGTAGTTGCTCCCAAATCCGTACCCAATTCGAGAAATTATGCCGCAGGTTCTTTAAATCTGAAGGACGTTTCCGAATTTCTCTCCCGCGACTTGTTTTTCATAGCCTACGGGCTTCAGCCATATATTCACCTTCTTTGGACAGGTGATATGGGAATACTAAAACGCCATGGTTTCTCTACAGTTGTAGACGAAGATTGGGCAAAGTTCCCTCATGATGGTACAGTTTGGCGTGTTGATGATAACCAAAACTATACGAAGTTAGGTTATACTGCTCACCACCCAAGAGGTGCTTTTGCACTTAAACAACAGAAGGAAGGTGTAGTCACTACCCTCTTAGCTGTCGAATGGCAGGTAGGAAAATCAGGAGTGGTCTCACCAGTAGCTATACTAGAGCCTTGTATTATAGGCGAGGCGAAAGTTAGTAGAGCAACCTTACACAACAAGGCTTACATTGATGCACTCGGACTTTACATAGGTTGTAGAGTTGAAGTTATCAGGTCTGGAGAAATTATCCCTAGAATTGTAGGACTTGCGGAAAAATAAATCTTGACTTTTGGTCTGGATTTTAGTATAATATATAAATGATAAAAAGAGTTAATGAAGAACCAAGCAATTGAAATTCCTGAGACATGTCCATCATGTCAGACAGACCTAGAGTTGATAACAGATCAGCTTTATTGCAACAACCCAAGTTGCCCAGCAAAGAATTCAAAGATTGTCGAAGGATTTGCGAAAACTCTCAGAATCAAAGGTCTTGGATCAAAGACCATAGAAAAACTTGATCTAGAGTGTATAGAAGATATATACTTGTTGACAGAAGAATTTATAGAGGGAAGGCTCGGTTCAGAGAAACTAGCGACAAAGTTAGTAAATGAAATCGAATTAAGCAAGAATGCTAACCTGCAAGAACTGCTACCAGCCTTTGCCATTCCACTTTTTGGATCTACAGCTTCTCAGAAATTATGCAATACGATTAGTCACATTGATGAATTAACCGAGAAGAGATGTAGTGAAGCGGGGTTAGGTCCAAAAGTTACAACTAATATCTGTAGTTGGTATGAAACAGCATACAAAAACAGATTCTATAATTTACCTTTCACATGGAGAGCCGACATTTTTGAAGGAGTACCAGTAGTCGATATAAACGAAGTCGTTTGTATCTCAGGACGCTTGACTTCTTACAAGACAAAAGCGGAAGCTAAGACAGTGCTAGAACGATATGGTTATCGTGTAAAGGACACATTAACGAAAGATGTAACTATACTAATCAACGAGAGTGGTATAGCCTCAAGTAAAACCAAGTCAGCAGAAACAAAACAAATAAAAATAATAACAAATATAAAACATTTAATTGGAGAATAAAAATGGCAGTACCTAAGTGGACAGAAGAACGAACTCAGCAGCTAACTGAATTCGTTGGTGGCGAAAGCCCCGTATCACAAGCAACAGTTGCATCAGCAGCTGACACGCTTGAAACATCTCCTAGATCCGTAAGTTCAAAGTTAAGGAAAATGGGATTCGAAGTCGAACTCGCATCATCAGTTTCTACTAGAACTTTTTCGGAACAGGAAGAAGCAACTCTATCAGCATTTGTATCAGATAACTCTGGTGCGTACACATACGCTGATATAGCCTCCGCCTTTGAGGGTGGAAAATACAGTGCGAAATCAATTCAAGGAAAGATCCTTTCTATGGAATTGACTTCTCACGTCAAACCAACTGAGAAACCTGCTTCAGTCAGAACGTATTCTGAATCTGAAGAAGGAACTTTCTTAGAAATGGTTGGTAACGGAGCTTTCGTTGAAGACATCGCAGATGCCCTTGGCAAGCCCGTTAACTCTATTAGAGGTAAAGCTCTATCTTTCCTGAGAACAGGCGAGATCGACGCAATCCCATCTCAAAGAGAAAGCACAGCCGCATCTAAAGTAGATGCGTTAACTGCGCTTGGGGATATCTCTGATCATACAGTTGACCAAATTGCTGATGAAATCGGTAAAACAGTCAGAGGTGTGAAAACTATGTTGACCAGACGTGGAATCGCTTGCGCGGACTACGACGGGGCAGCAAGAAAAGAAAAAGCTTCCAGCTAATTCTTTATAACCTAAGGCGTGGTTAAGGAGACTTGACCACGCTTTCTTTTGCATCATAATTTGGGAGAATAATGAACATAAGTTCAGCACTTATTAATAAGATAATTGTCGAACAGGACATGGAAACCTGGGGTGCTCTTGAACCTCATTATTTACCCACAGAATACCAACCTATCTTTAGAGCCGTTGAGACTCATTTTACGAATTTCAAAGCTCTACCCACCTTTGATGACTTAAAGCTAAGTCTAAGAGACCAGTCCATTAAAGAGAAAATCTTTGCGATTGAAACTCTTGAAGTGGACGCAGAGCCACACCATCTACTAGAATACCTTAAAAACGAATATACACACGGAGAACTCTTAAACAAGATAGAGGGCTATGTGGATAATTCTGTGTCTATGTCTAGCGCAGAAGAACATATATTAGCTTTAGAAGATATATCAGTAGATATGCGAAACAAAGTGGAAATTCAAGATTCAGAAGAGATAAACATGCAGAAGATCAACCCTCTAGAAACAGAGGAACAGTTGAAGAACTATATACCTCTTGGTTTAAATACCGAGTATGATTCCAAAAATCATTTTTCAAAGACCGACTTAGTACTGATCGGTGGACGTAGAGGTAGTGGTAAATCTCTGGTATGTGCAAACATAGCAGTAAATCAGTACGAATCTGGTAAGAGTAGTATTTTCTTTACAATAGAAATGACTAAAGACCAGACATTTAGAAGAATGGCGGCAATTGCTACAGGTATTCCTTTGGAACGTCTGAGAAATCGTATGCTCACTCAAAAGGAATTCAAACGCCTAGCCGAGTGGAATGCGAGCAGATACGAAGGTAGCGCAGGGATTCTAAGTGAATTTTATACTCATGGGGATTATGATAAGTTTCAGGAAACTTTAGTCAAACTCCCTCTGAGGTTAGATAGACAACTAGACATAGTCTATGACCCAACACTTACACTCGCTAAAATTAAGGCAGAGGTAGAAGTTCGCATGAATTACCTTGACATAGGTGTTGTGATTGTAGATTATATTAATCAAGTGAAAAGATCGAATCTCCCAAGCAAGGGCGGTCAATATGATTGGACAGAACAAATAGAAGTCAGTAAGACTTTGAAACAGTATGCCCAAGAACATAAGTGCTTATACGTAAGTCCTTATCAAGTTGATGCCACAGGGGAAGCAAGGTTTGCAAAGGGTATCCTCGATGCCGCAGACGCTGCTTACTCTCTAGAGACATGGGAGCCAGGAGATAATTGTATGACTTTTGAGTGTAAGAAGATGCGGAACGGACCGATTGAAGATTTCCACTCTCAAATAGCGTGGGACACCTTAAAAATTGGACCCCAATCTGCTATGACACCAAAAGAAAAAGACGCAATAAGAAAGGAAATGTCATCAGGCGAAGATGTACAGGAGTTATAATGGCAAGTGATAGAATAGGACAAAGGTCTGCAAACCTAGTGGCATTACCACCGCACGTGTGGGAGAGCAAGCTAGCTTCGTGGCTGTTAGCACAGAAAACTGTGGCTGATAATATAGAAAGTATTCCCCTTAACGAACCCCTTAGGGATAACCTATTGGAAGAAGGAATGCACAATCCTATACTATGCTTACCAAACTACTGGGCAATCGCTGGAGGGCAGAGACTTAGAGCCATACATGAGATTAGAAAATCCGACACTAATTTTGATATGGATATCCGCTTGATGAAGTTTAGTAAACCCTATCACAACTTGTACTATCTATGGGGAGATATCAAAGAACGAGATCGCCTCATAGGTATTACATTTCAATTATGGGAGCTTGTATTTAAGAGTTTGTATTATGACCACAGTAAAACGGTAACGGGTACTGAAATGACATACTACGAAGATTTAGGAGAAGAGCTGAAATGGATTCTGAACGAAGACAAGAAGTCGAAACAGAAGCAGACAGAGGAATAATATCATTTTTAGAAACAATAACAGCATGGATAATAATAGGATTTTTTATTCTATTCTTCTTTGCACCTATTGTAAAATTAATAATTAACGGAACATGAACGTAGACGAAGTATTACATAAACACAAATTAGTTTTCCGCAATCAAGGAGCGGATTATATAGTAGGTTGTTTGAACCCTCAACATGAGGACAGTAATCCTTCTATGCGTATAGACAAAATTACAGGTATATTCAACTGTTTTGCCTGCGGTTTCAAAGGAAATATCTTTAAGTACTTTGACGCCCCAGTTAGCCACCTTGAGGTTAAAAGAAATAAAATAAAGAAAAGAATTGAAGAAGTGAGGGCACAAAATATTGGGCTTATACCACCAGCAGATATCATGCCATACATAGGTAACTTTAGAAGTATAAAACCTAAGACGTATGTAAAGTTTGGTGCGTTTACACATCATGAGTCTCAGTTTATAGGGAGAGTTGTTTTTCCTATACCTGACATTACAGGTGCGATAAGAGCTTTTATAGGTAGACATCAGGATAGAACACAGATACCTAAGTATCTAATCTACCCTCCTAAGTCTAAGTTGCCTTTATTTCCTCAATCTGCTGTACCTATTTTAGGTAGAGTAATTCTGGTGGAAGGAATTTTTGATGCAATAAACCTACATGATAAAGGTTTAACTAATGCAATGTGCTGTTTTGGCACACAAAACATAGATACATACAAACTAAGTATGTTAAAATTTATAGGTGTACGACAAGTCGATATCATGTTTGACGGAGACACCGCAGGAAGAGAGGCTGCAGAGAAAGTTGCAGACTTATGTGAACAAGTAGAGCTTTTGGCTTACATAGTAAAAATGCCCGATGGAATAGACCCAGGGGACTTGCCAAAAGATAGAGTAAAAAAATTAAAAGAGTATTTATATGACTAAAGAAATAAAAGTAGCCTTGATAGATAAGGCACCAAATCGCACAGATTACGTCAGACATTTCAACAATGAGTTTGAATTTGACCACTACCATCTGTGCAGTACAGAAACAAAGAAAGTATTAAAACGAGATGTAGATATCGAGATTGACCTTGATGCCTACGATTGGATTATTCTTGTAGGGAGTGAAGCGTTACAAAACTTTACTTCTGAGAGATCAATAACAGAGCATAGTGGGCGACTTATAGACGATAAATTCCTCCCAGTTATCAATCCCGCTATGCTCGCCTTTAAGCCTGAGGCAAGAAGGTCATGGGAGGAATCACTAAAGAATATCTTAGGGTATATTAGTGGGGAATTAATACCAGTAGATATATCTACAGAATCATTCTACGGAATAGATAACAAGGAAGAAGCAATTAAATGGATAAACGAGGCAATAGACGCTCCAACAGGATATATAGCTTGCGACACAGAAACAACAGGATTATATCCAAGAGACGGTCACATACTGGGACTAAGTCTCGCTTACTGCAGAGATCATGCAGTATATATTTTAACAGATGTGGTAGACGAGGAAATGGAGATACTACTCCAGAAGCTCTTTACCAAGAAGATAACGATATTTCATAATGCTAAATTCGATTTAGCCATGTTAGAGTATCACTTTAACTTTAAGTTTCCTCGTATCGAGGATACTATGTTAATGCACTACATGTTAAATGAGAACCCAGGCACACACGGATTAAAACAATTAGCTCTTAAACATACTAAGTATGGAAACTATGAGCAAGAGTTACATGACTATATAGCAAGCTATTGTAAACGTAACGGAGTACTAAAGTCACAGTTTACATGGGAATCAATTCCTTTTGATGTGATGCAAGTATACGCAGCTATGGACGCCGCTGTTACCTTCGAGCTGTATGAGCTTATGCTAGAGGCACTTCATAAGAATCCAAAGCTAGTAAAAGTATACAAAGATATTTTAATACCAGGAATGTTATTCCTTAAGGATTGTCAAGACAACGGAGTACCTTTTGATAGAAGAAGATTAGAAGAAGCCCAAAATCTCATGGAAGCAGACATACAAGTAGCTATTGAAAAGCTTTATAGCTTTAAAGAAGTACAGATGTTTGAAAAAGCACAAGGCAAAGAGTTTAATCCTAATAGTACAGTCCAATTACGAAGTCTATTGTTTGATGCTATTGGACTACAGCCTACGGGTAAAAAGACAGGGACTGGAGCACACTCTACTGACGCAGAAGTATTAGGAAGATTAGCAGACCAGCACCCAGTACCTAATCTAATTTTAGATATTCGTCAGAAGTCTAAGATTAAAAACACTTACTTAGATAAGATTATACCTCAACTAGACAGAGACAGTAGATTAAGAACTAACTTTAATCTACACAGTACAACCTCTGGTAGACTATCTTCAAGTGGTAAATTGAATATGCAACAAATACCTAGGGATAACCCTATTGTAAAAGGTTGTATACGAGCCAAAGAAGGTAACCAGATAGTAGCAATGGATTTAACTACAGCAGAAGTATACGTTGCAGCAGCATTGTCTGGAGATAGAAATCTAAGTGAAGTATTCAAATCAGGCGGGAACTTTCATAGTTCTATCGCTAAGTTAGTATTTAGACTACCATGTGAGGTAGAGGAAGTAGCAGAACAATATACATTTGAGAGACAGGCGGCTAAAGCTGTTACGTTTGGTATTATGTATGGAGCTGGACCGAATAAAATATCACAACAAGTTACTAAAGATTCTGGCTCATTGTTCTCAGTAAGTGATGCACAGAAAGTAATAAAACAATACTTTGATCAGTTCAATAGATTAAAGCATTGGCTAGAAGAACAAAAAGAATTTATTGAAGCCAACGCATACTTATACTCTACATTCGGTAGAAAGCGTAGGCTAGAGAATGTTAGAAGTGCTGACAAGGGTATCGCAAGTCATGAAGTAAGAAGTGGAATTAACTTTCTAGTTCAGTCTGTGTCTTCCGATATGAATTTACTTGCAGCTATCGACATGAATAACTATATAAAAGAAAATGGACTAAAGAGTAGAATCTTCGCTCTGGTACATGATTCTATTCTTGCAGAGTGTCCACATCATGAGATTGACGCATACAGTAAGAAACTGACAGAGTTTGTACAAATGGATAGAGGTATTTATATTAATGGAGCACCTGTTGGGTGTGATTATGATGTAGGAGATGACTATAGCTTTGGTAAATACGAAAAGCTATATGGTTAATTTTAATTTAGTATTCCCAGTTTATGTATTGAACTCAGACAATGTCTGGGCACAAGATGGTATAGTCTTTATTGATGAGAAAGTACTAGACGATCTAAACCAAACTGGGGATACTATTGGACAGAGAAGGTTGAAGACACCTTTAAAAAACTTGTTCCCACTCAAGTTTCAAATTGCAGATATAGTGGGGTTGATAAAACACAGAGGGAAAAATTATATTGATAGTACGGGAAAGTATTATTACTATGAGAAAACAACTTTTACAAAGTTGGTGTGTCACAAGATTAGGAAAGTAGAGGACAATGAAGAATCTTCTACGGTTTGGCTAAAGGATATACACTTTTCCTTTACCGAAAAAAGACCCCCGAAAAGTACAGAGTCGTGGGCACAAGTACTATATCTAAACGGATTGCCGTGGAAGATATATAATTTTTTAGAACAAGAACAAGAACAGACAAGAAGGAAGATATGAATATACTAATAGCATTAATGATAAAGCATTTTTTTGCGGACTACCTGTTGAATAGATCATCTATGGGCATAGATAAATACAAGTATATCTATGGTGGAAAGCTACACTCTTTTACACATTTTACAACCTGCTTAATAACTTTAGTATTTTTTGTAGAACCACAGGTAGCTGTAGCATGGGCATTATTTGACGGGTTAACACACTATCATATAGATTGGACAAAGACAAACATCATAAGAAAGTATAATTTAAATAACATGAAAGATTGGAGACTACGCACTATTATAGGTGTTGACCAAAGTCTTCATTTTTTAACATACGTATTGATTGCAGTAGTTATATGAAAGCAGTACTAAGTAATAGAATCTACTTAAACGCAGATTCAACTCAGCAAGAGTACATAGATAAAGAGTTGACTTATACAATTCCTAACTACGATCCTCGAGACCCTCCTTTAACAATTAAAAACATGGGGATTATTCGGAAAGACTTAGTTACTTTACCAAGTGGTAGAGAGGACTTAATACCTAAAGACTTTGAGATAGTGGATAAACGAATCACTGTACCTACAGAGTTTCCTGACTTTAAGTTCGAGTTACGAGCAAGTCAGCAAGCAGTATTTGATTTGGTGGACGAGAGTTGTATAATAAACGCTTGGGTAAGTTGGGGTAAGACCTTCACCGCCTTGGCAATCGCTTCAAATCTTGGACAAAAAACATTGGTAGTAGTCCATACGTTAGCTTTATTAAAGCAGTGGCAAACCGAAGTAGAGAAAGTCTTCGGTATTCAAGCAGGGATTATAGGTGGTGGAAAATTTAATATAGATAGTCCAATAGTTATCGGAAGTGTGCAGTCTCTATACCGTAGAGTCAAAGATGTTTCCGATAGTTTTGGGACGGTCATACTAGATGAGATGCACCACGTAAGTAGTCCTACTTTTGCTAAGATTTTAGATAAGAACAAAGCAAAATATAAGATAGGACTATCTGGCACAATAGAAAGAAAAGATGGTAAACATGTAGTCTTTAGAGATTACTTTGGACAGACAGTTCATAAACCACCAAAGGAAAACTATATGCCACCTAAGATAGATATTATAGCATCAGACGTTAGATTTATGGACGGACAGAACATTCCATGGGCTAACAAAGTTACACACTTATCTCATCAAGAGGAGTATATACATTCTGTTGCAATGATCGCAAGTGCTTATGCAGCAAAGGGTCACAAAGTTTTAGTTGTCTCTGACAGAGTAGAATTTTTAAAGACCTGTGCTAAGCTAAGCGGAGAGGAGGCTATGTCTATTACAGGAGACATACCTCATGAAGAGAGACCTGAAATGATGAAACGGTTATGGGACGATAAAAGTATTCTTTACGGAACGCAGTCTATCTTCTCAGAGGGAGTATCCTTGGACTGTTTGAGTTGTTTAGTACTAGGTACACCTGTAAACAACGAGCCTCTGCTAACACAGTTAATCGGACGTATTATTAGAATACAAAAAGATAAACTTCAGCCTGTTGTAGTCGACATAAACTTACAGGGCAAAACGGCAAGACGACAGGCGAACAATAGACGAGGCTATTACATGAAGCAAGGATACGAGGTAAATGACCTATGAAAAAATACTTCTTGACATGAACCCTATTTTTTGATATAATATATGATACGATATAATTGGAAAAAGATAGCAAAAGATAGTAAGAATAAGGTATCTGACATCATGCTCATAACATGGTATGTAACTTATCAATATCCACCTACAAGTAAGAGGGATAGACTATTTAAATTCTATGGAAAGGATTACTCAGGAGACAGTTTTTTATTGAATCCCGAGTTCATTTACAAACATCGTAAGTCCGCAACAGATGTGGAGTGGGCTGAATATATCGCTGTAGCTTCTTATAGGAGTTACAATGATTACTTAACTAACAATAAACTAACATTAGAACTAGCACGACTTCCAAAAGGCGTGCAGAACATAATAAAGAAAAATAGACTATTCAGAATAGAAAGAGGCACAGTCCATCTTCTATATGAGAAGTCACAAACGGAGAAATAAAAATGGCATTAAAATTTGCACAATTAGAAGGTAAGGCTAAGAAGTCTTCCATAAATCAATTCCAATATCAAGATGGCGACAACGTCGTAAGAATGGTAGGAGATATACTTCCTAGATATGTATATTGGATAAAAGGTGAGAACGCAAAGAACATTCCTATGGAGTGTCTTTCCTTCAATCGTTCTACAGAAACTTTCGATAACAAAGAGAAAGATTGGGTTAAACAATATAACCCAGAAATGAAATGCGGCTGGTCGTACGCAATACAATGCATAGACCCAAAAGACGGACAAGTCAAAGTACTTAACTTAAAAAAGAAACTCTTAGAGCAAATAATGCTTGCTGCTGAGGATCTTGGTGACCCTACTAATTCGGAAACGGGTTGGGACGTTTGCTTCAAAAGAGTAAAGACTGGTCCAATGGCTTTCAACGTAGAGTACCAATTACAAGTACTTCGTTGCAAAACTAGAGCATTAAACGAAGCAGAGTTAGAGGCAATAACAGATATTAAGTCTATGGACGAAGTACTGCCTAGACCTAGCGCTGATGCTCAAAAAGAACTATTAGATAGAGTTAGATCAGGTAGTAATGATGCTCCTGATGCTGAAGTTGCTAAAGAATTTTCAGAAGGAGCGGAGCAGAAATGGTAGGTGTAGGAGACGAATTCCCCGAATTCTTAATGAATACTTGTGAGGCTAACGATACTTTACAGTACGTATCTCATACAGATATAGATTCAGAGTGGACAGTAATGTACTTTTACCCAAAAGACTTTACTATTATATGTCCTACTGAGATAGCGGCTTTTGATATGTTAACTACTGATGCACAAGTAATTGGTGTTAGTGGTGACAACGAGTTTTGTAAAAAAGCTTGGAAAGAAAGTAACCCCCTTATTAAAGATATCGACCACGTACTTGCTGCAGACTCAGGAATGAGACTTGGCGAGGAGTTAGGTATCGTTAGTGAGGAAGAGGGCGTTCACTACAGAGCTACTTATATTATTGACCCTAATAATATAGTTCAACATGTATCAGTAAATGCATTAGATACAGGAAGAAATGCAGAAGAGATTAGAAGAACACTACTGGCTACTAAAGTTGGTGGACTCACAGGTTGCGCATGGCAGCCTGAGGAAGAGCTCCTTACGTGATCTTATTTACCGCAGACTGGCATCTTAAGCTAGGACAGAAGAACGTGCCCATAAAGTGGGCTACGGATAGATACCGTGAGTTCTTCTCTCAAATCCAAGCTATAGAAAAAGAAGTTGACCTGCACATCATTGGGGGAGACTTGTTTGATAGACTCCCTTCAATGCCCGAGTTAGAGTTGTATTTCGACTTTATTAGCGGGGTAAAAATTCCAACAATTATATTTGATGGAAACCATGAAGCTACTAGAAAGAATAAAACATTCTTTACACAGCTCAAAACGGCAACACAAAACCTAAACCCTTTAGTGACGGTTGTAGATGAAATAACATTAGCAGAAGATTATAGTATTCTTCCTTATTGTTACTTACATAGAAAATGGAATCCTATACTAGACTTAAATATTAGGAAGCCATTGTTTACTCATGTAAGAGGCTCTATACCGCCACACGTGTCCCCTGAAATAGACTTATCAAAGCTAGCACAGTTTCCGATAGTCTTTGCAGGTGACTTACACAGTCACTCTAATTCACAGTTGAATATTGTCTACCCAGGCAGTCCGATGTCGACCCAGTTTCATAGAACTAAGGTTAAGACAGGATATATTTTGATTGATGAGGAACACAACTGGAATTGGGAGTGGAAGCAATTTGCTTTGCCACAATTAATACGAAAGACAGTAACAGACCCAGCTGACATGCTCGCTACAGAGTATGACTATACAATCTATGAATTGGAAGGGGACGTTGCTGACCTTTCACTTATAAAGAATTCAGAACTACTCGATAAAAAAGTAGTCAAAAGAAAAACAGAAGCCACTCTTATATTAGACTCAGATATGTCTATGGAAGAGGAGCTTGCAGAATATCTTAGTTATATTCTCGAATTAAAAGAAGAAACAGTAACACAAATATTAGGAATATTTCATGATCACTCTAAAAACGCTGAAGTGGGATAATTGCTTTAGTTATGGCAAAGACAATAGTATTAACCTTAACAATAGCACTCTCACTCAACTGGTTGGTACCAATGGTATGGGCAAATCCTCTATACCACTCATCATTGAGGAAGCATTATACAACAAGAACAGTAAGGGAATAAAGAAAGCTGATATACAAAATCGGTTTATAAACGCAGGGTATAACATACACCTGACCTTTGCTGTGGAAGACAGACAGTACTCTATTGACGTAAGAAGAAGTAGAGGAAGTATAAAAGTTAAGTTGTTTGACGGCACAGAAGATATCAGTAGCCATACTGCTACTAATACATATAAATCTGTGGAGGAAATACTTGGATTAGATTTCAAAACTTTTACACAGTTAGTATATCAAAATACAAATGCATCACTACAGTTTTTAACTGCGACTGATGCAAATAGAAAGAAGTTTCTAATAGAGTTACTGAACTTGGAAGATTATGTAGCGTACTATGATGTATTCCGTGAATTAGCTCGTACCTCTGGTCAAGAAGTAGCAGAGCTAGATGGGAAATCAAAAACTATTATAAAATGGTTAAATGAAAATAAATTGAGTGATAGTACCATACTTCCAATGATAAAATTACCAGAATATTCTGAAAAAGATGAGAAAGCATTACGTGATTTATCTGTAGACTTTGAAAATATTTCGGAAAAAAATCAAAAAATAAACGAAAATAATACATATAAGCAGTTACTGAGTAGTGTTAATATGAGTATAGTACAAAGTCACGTAGAAGCTCCTGAGCCTTACTATACACTAGTAAGTGATAGAGGGGAAGTAGAAGGAAAGATGAAGTCCTTGCGATCTAAGATCCAAGAGTATCAGGAATTAGAAGGACAATGTCCTACATGTGAACAGAAGGTGGATCACAATTTTATAGATGAACTCATTGCAGACTTAAGAACAAACGTTCTATTAAGTAACGAAACAATGAGAGAAATTACTGAAGAAATAGACAGTAGAAAAGCAGCTGAAGTTGACTATAGCAACTATCAGGAAGAAAAGAACAAGTTTAAAGACCTATACTCTAGAGTTGATAGAGGTCTTCCAGCTGAAGTACATAACGGCAACGATTTGCAAGAAAAGATAGCAACATTAAAAGAGAATCTTCTTCACGCCAAATCGCAGATACAGGAAATAGCCACAAAAAATGAAGAAAGAACAAAAAAGAATACCAGAGTCCAAGTTATCCTCGAACAAACAGCAGAGTTTGAAGAAGAACTTGAAGGAATTACGAACAAATTATCTAACGTCGAAGAGAAAGCAGGACACATAGAAGTCCTAAAGAAAGCCTTCTCTACCAACGGTCTTATAGCTTACAAGATCGAGAACATGGTAAAAGAGTTAGAAGATTTAGCAAATGATTATTTAGCAGAATTAAGTGACGGAAGATTTAGCATCAATTTCGTAGTGACTAATGACAAATTAAATGTCGAAGTTACTGATGAAGGAAACATAATTGGTATATCCGCTTTAAGTAGTGGAGAATTGACCCGAGTTAATACAGCGACTTTAATTGCAATACGAAAACTGATGAGTAGTATTTCAAAGAGTCGTATCAACGTTCTATTTCTTGATGAAGTCATCAATGTTTTAGACGAGCAAGGAAGAGAGAAATTAGTAGAAGTTCTATTAAGAGAAGAAGGCTTGAATACTTATATAGTATCTCATGGTTGGACTCACCCCTTACTAGACAAGATCGAAGTACTCAAAACGGAGAATATAAGTAGGCTAGAATGACTATAAGAAATAGGCGAAGATGTTACAGAATGAATAAGACAAAAGAAATAATAGATTTTATAGACTCATCTAATTTAGATGAGTTCGAGGGTTATTGCCGTCGCAAATGGTTAGACCATTGTGACGAACATAACTCACCCCATAGTGTATTTTACACGTATGAGGAATACACCCGTAAGTTTAGTAACTATTTAATGGAGAAATATGGCACAAGTAAGAAGTGATTATATAGAAGTAGAGAGCGTTCCGCAGCCAATAAGAGATAATATCATGGTAAAACGTGGTAAAGTTGAGTCAGATACCACAAGTGGTGGGATTATACTGGTTGACTCATCGCGGAGACTTGATAATAGTGGCACAGTCGTAGGACTGGGAGACTATTCAAGAATGACAAAGAAGGGATTCAAAGTTCCCTTTCAAGTTGAAATAGGAGACAGAGTATATTTTGAATGGCACTCTGCTCAAAAGAAGTTAAAAGTCGGAGACGATTTTTATGTAATATTAACAGAACAGGATATCCTGTTCGTAGAAGAAGACTAATGGTAGACCCGAGAGCAAAAGGCGCTGCAGGTGAGCGTCAAGTAAAAGAATTACTTAACAAACATACAAACTTAGATTTTCAAAGAGTTCCAATGTCTGGAGCCTTAGAATTTATGAAAGGAGATTTGTTTGTACCTAATAAAGAGAACCTCTATTGCATTGAAGTAAAAAATTATAAAGATAATCATTTTACCGACAAAGTAATTAGTACAACCTCTAACCAGTTTATTAAATGGTGGGAACAAACAACAGAACAAGCAAAGAAGGGAGACCAGAAACCTATTCTTTTCTTTAAGTACAACCGATCAAAGATATACGTGGCTCAAGAAGAAGAGCCTCTTAAAGTAGAGAAGTATATGTATGTAAAGCACTTGGGTTGCTATGTTAGTTTAGCTACGGATTGGCTAATCTTTGAACAACCGAGGTTTATAAATGGCTAAGAGCTTTATGAAAATGGGGGGTAAGTCACCCCGAGAGAGAACGATAATAATTGATGCACTCAATCTTGGATTTAGATGGAAGCATCAAGGTAGAACAGATTTTGCGGAGGACTATATGGCAACAGTTCAGTCCCTTGCAACTTCGTACAACTGTGGTAGTATTGTAATAGCCGCAGATTGGGGAAGCAGTAGTTTTAGAAAGGGTATATTACCCGAGTATAAAGGTAACAGAAAAGAGAAGTATGAAAAGCAAACACCTGCAGAGGCACAAGCTTTTCAAGAATTTATGGAAGAGATGGAACGGACACTCGCACTTATGGATAAAAGATGGTGTGTACTTCGTTTCAAAGGCGTAGAGGCTGATGATATAGCCGCCTACGTAGTACAAAATAGAGAGAAGTACAAGATTAACGATATATGGTTAATGAGTACTGATAGAGACTGGGACTTACTTATTAGTCCTAATGTCTCAAGGTTTTCTTACATCAATAGAAAGGAAACCACTTTTGATAATTGGAAAGATACGCATAATTACTCGATAGAAGAATATATTACAATCAAATGTTTGACGGGAGACGCAGGAGATAATGTACCTGGCATACCTCAAATTGGACCGAAAAGAGCGGAAGGTTTAGTAAAAGAGTTTGGAAGTGCGTTTGACATCTATGATGCAGCACCATTTAGCAGTAGTTATAAATATATGCAATCGCTAAATGAAAATGTAGACAGACTGTTATTAAACTATGAGCTGATGGACTTACTTGCATACTGTGACGAAGCCATTGGAAGTGATAATACAATAACAATAGACAATTCATTGTCAACATACATTTAAAAGGAATCATGGCAATATTAATAGATTTTGATAGGGACAGTATACTCCCAGAGTTTAGCATAAAAACTCTAAACGACAGATATATGGTTGAAGGAGAAATATCTCCACAGGAAGCATTCGCTCGAGCGGCTAAAACGTACTCGGACAATGATGCTATGGCACAGAGAATATATGACTACGCTAGTAACCTATGGTTCATGTTTAGTACTCCTATACTCTCTAACGGAGGAACTGCTAGGGGCTTGCCCATTAGTTGTTTCTTAAATTATATTCCCGATAGTAGGGAAGGTCTTACAGACCACTACACAGAGAACGCTTGGCTTTCTTCTGTAGGTGGTGGTATTGGAGGATATTGGGGCGACTTACGAAGTGTAGGTTCTAAGACATCTCACGGAAGCGAGAGTACTGGAGTCATACCGTTTATGAAAGTAGTAGACGCTGAAATGTTAGCGTTTAGTCAAGGAGTAACAAGACGAGGAAGCTATGCAGCATACATAGATATTAGTCACCCAGAGATAGAAGAATTTTTAGATGTTCGTAAGCCTACAGGCGGAGACATCAATAGAAAATCAATTAATCTTCATCATGCAGTAGTAATACCAGATGCCTTTATGGAACTGATAGATAAAGCTACTCTAGAGGAAGGTTTCGATGACAGTTGGAAGTTGATAGACCCACATAGTGGAGACGTTAAGAAAACTGTTTCAGCAAAAACATTATGGGTTAAGTTAATTCAAAATAGGATAGAGACAGGAGAGCCATACATTATGTTTGGTGATGCTGTAAATGAGAGCTTACCAGAATTTCAAAAGAATCTTGGTTTAAAAGTTAATCAGAGTAACCTATGTAGTGAAATAACTTTACCTACTAATAAAGATAGAACAGCAGTATGTTGTCTATCAAGTGTGAATCTTGAGAGATTTGATGAGTGGCAAAATGATGCCAATTTCATACCAGACTTAGTAAGGTTTCTAGACAATGTTCTAGAGAGCTTTATAAAGACTGCTCCTGATTCACTTGCAAAAGCAAAATACAGCGCAGAACAAGAGCGTAGTATTGGATTAGGAGCAATGGGATTTCATGCCTACTTACAGAAAAATAATATACCATTTGAATCACCAATGGCAAAGGGGTTTAATCTACGCGCGTTTAAACATATTAAAGAACAAGCTGTTCAAGCAACCAAGGATCTTGCACTGGAAAGAGGCGAGTGTCCTGATGGAGCTGGTTATGGTGTGCGTAACGCTCATCTATTGGCTATCGCTCCTAATGCTAGTAGCGGTATTATCTGTGGCAATACTAGTCCTAGTATTGAGCCTTATAGGGCTAACGCATTTACTCAGAAAACTAAAACAGGTAGTTCTCTACTTAAAAATAAGTTTTTGGAGGCTCTACTTGAAGAAAAAGGTTTTAACACAGAAGAAGTCTGGAAAGGAATCATAACAAATGGTGGTAGTGTTGCAAACTTAGAGTGCTTAAGTGACTGGGAAAAGAATGTATTTAAAACCGCAGTTGAATTAGACCAAAGATGGGTTATAGACCATGCAGCAGATAGACAGGAGTTTATATGCCAAGCACAGAGTTGTAATATATTCTTCCCCTCTGATGTGTCTAAGCAAGAATTACATAATGTTCATATGAGAGCATGGAAAAGAAGAATGAAAACGCTGTACTACTTACGTAGTGAAGCATTAAAAAGAGCAGATGTAGTCTCAGATAAAGTCTTGAGAGAGTACATTTTTGATTACCAAGACGAAGAAGGCTGTTTAGCCTGTGAGGGATAAGATGAGTTTATTAGATGAAAGAGAATTTTACAAACCCTTTAACTATGCGTGGGCGTATGAAGCATACAAAACGCAAAACCAAATGCATTGGATTCCAGATGAAGTCAATCTGGCAGATGATTTAAAAGACTTTCGTGAGAAACTAACACCTGATAATAAAGCTTTATTATCTAATATATTTAGATTTTTTACACAAGCTGATGTAGATGTAGCAGGAGGTTATGCTAACCATTACCTTCCTACTTTCAAGCAACCTGAAGTACGAATGATGTTATCATCATTTGCAAATATGGAAGCAGTACATCAAGACGCATATTCATTACTACTTGAAACACTAGGATACTCTGATGATGAGTACCAATTATTTCATGAAGTTCAGTCTATGCAAGAAAAACACGAGTATCTAAGTAACTTTAATGTAGATACTCCGTATGAAATGGCAAAAACTATGGCAGTATATAGTGCGTTCACAGAGGGCGTACAATTATTCAGTAGTTTTGCTATACTACTAAACTATCCACGACATAATCTTATGAAAGGTATGGGGCAGATAGTTACATGGAGTGTTCGAGACGAGACATTACATGTTGAAAGTATGAGTCGTCTATTTAAAGAGTTTATTAGGGAAAACCCAGAATTGTGGACGGATAAGTTGAAATACGATATATACTGTGCGGCTGAAAAAGTTGTAGAGTTAGAAGATCATTTTATTGATACTTGTTTTGAGAATGCAGATATACCAGATCTGACCGCAAGTGATGTTAAAGAATATATTCGCTATATCGCAGATCGTAGATTGTTAGGTATAGGTATGAAAACTATTTTTAATGCAAGAACGAATCCACTCCCTTGGTTAGACTATATACTCAATGGTGTTGAGCATACCAACTTTTTTGAAAACCGTGCTACAGAGTATGCTAAAGCGAGCACGACAGGTAATTGGCAGGATATATTTAAATGAGCGCAAATACACAAGTAACCGAAAGTGAGCCAGTATTAATGTTTAACGACAAGAAATACATCATATCGGAACTGCATGACGATGCAAGAATGTTAGTGGCACTTCTTCAAGGTTTAGAGGGCGACGTAAATGTTGCTAGACTAACTCTTGATAGGCTTTTATTAGCTAAAGAAGGCTACACTAGTAGACTTGAGCAAGTTATCGATAAAGACCCAAATGAAGTCGAAGCAGAACCCGTAGACGAAGGTTCCTAAAAACGAAAAACCCGCTTAGTGCGGGTTTTTTATTGTTTGTTATATTATTAAGTCCAGTTGCTTGCTGCTACAGCAGTGTAAACAGCGTTCATACTCCATATACCTGAAGTGTTTTCTAAGTCACCTACTGATGCGGGTTCTTTTATAATAACAACACCAGATCCACCAGTTCCCCCAGTGTTATCTCCACCAGAAGGAGAAGGATTACCCCCACCGCCTCCGCCGCCGCCTGTGTTTGCAGTTCCTGCTGCTCTAAAAACATTACCTGAACCAGTACCTCTACCGCCACCACCAGAGCCTGCATTTCCACTTGTACCACCGTTATCGCCGCCTCCGCCTCCTCCACCTGCTCTTGTTACAGATGAACCTGTAATTGAAGAAGCTGTACCTGCTCCACCGTGACCACCATATTTATAATCAGAACCA
>Ga0209337_1001224_pt1 | contig 19820 bp, 22 predicted proteins | sample LinPmetageLP53_FD_184044 | JGI IMG/M metagenome (GOLD analysis project Ga0209337, IMG submission 184044) | Marine viral communities from the Pacific Ocean - LP-53 (SPAdes) (version 2) | ecosystem: Environmental > Aquatic > Marine > Oceanic | place: Pacific Ocean | collected 2010-02-08 | reverse complement strand
GGTAGCGTATGTATTTGTAAACGCTGTATAGTCTTTTTTCCATTGCATTGATGGTTGGTCTGGATTATACTGTGGGTTACCAGATTGGAAAGCAAATTGTGGTATATCACTACCACCAGGGATTTGTTTTTGGTGATATGCCGTCGTATTATCTGTATTATTTTCCGACTCGTCAATAAATATTATTGTTAACACACTATCATTTGTGGTTGCCGTTGGTGCGGTACCTTTTGCTGTAACTACTGCTCCAGCAGCTGTCACCATTGGTGATGCTTGACCTGGACAATTGTTATATTGTGTTCCGATTATAGTATTATCCCAGAAACTAGCGTTCCATCCGTTATCAGCATTCCATTGGTGCATCAAACCTCCCTTACATCCTCCATTGGCTACTAATGGGGCACCTTGTGTTCCACCAGATAACCCAGTCCAAGGGGAAGCTGCCCATTTTAACCATTTTTCATCAGTATAAAATCCATGATGTACTTGTCCAGTAAATCCTGGTATGGTCATAGTCCAAGCACTTAATGCTAAGACCGCCTCTTTTATCATAGCAGTTCCGAATGAAGTAGTGTCATAGAACGCGTAAATTGTAGCGTCCGACGCTACAAATTCGTTATTCTGACAATTCCAACTTACACAACTCGCGGTACAAGCTGATTCTGCTGTATACGTACCACCAGTACCATAATAAGGTAGGTTATATACTTGACAACAATCGGTTGTACATTCATATGATGTACAAGTAGCTGTACATGCAGATTCTGCGGAGAATGTATGTCCACTACCAGGGTAGGATTGACACCCGTTATTTAAACATTCGTAAGAAGTACATGCTGTAAGACAAATAGATTGGTTCGTATAGGTACCTCCAGTACCGTTTTGTACTATACAACCACCAAAGGCAGTACAGTTGTAAGACTGACAAGCCCCACTAGATAAACAATCGGATTGTGTAGTGTATGTCCCACCACTACCAGTTTGTGATGTACAACCAGCCGATTCACAATTCCATGTTGAGCAGGTTTCTTCACATTCAGTTAATGATGTGTACGCTCCTGTTGTTCCTGTTATACCATTACCAACATATACACAAGCTGAGGTTCCACAATCATAAAAATTAATTGTACTACCACTACCACACTCCATATTACACCCACTATAAGTTAGGTACGTGTCTGTAGCTCCTGTACCAATAAGTGAAGCACAACCACCAGTAAACCCTGGAGTTACTTGACCTACAGTACATCCTGTTACAGATACACATGTATTTTGACACCCATCATATATGTAACCAGCTGGACATTCATTTACTTGACTATCGAAGTACCCACTAACATTAGGTGTACATTGACAAGGGTAGTTAGCATCTACACCAAATACTATACCACCAGTGTTAGGGTCTCTTTCTAGTTGATTTTGTCCTGGATTTGGTTGTGGGTCTGTAGCTGTCCAATAATCTAACGATGCATATACTACTTGCCAGTAGCTTGCATTATAATCAACCATTGGATAGTTACTTGTACCAGGGTCTGGTACCGAACTTTGTACTAAACCATTTGCGTTTAACCAGTCTATAAAATCAGTCCATTTTGTAAATGTAGGACTTATCCCACTTGTATTTTGTTGGGATGTATAAGTTCCTGTACCATCATCTGCTGTGTTAGTCATTTGAGCAGTTGAGTTGGCACCTGTTTTCTTGAATCCACTTAACATGAATCCTTCAAATGTAACTTTGTAAGCTCCTTGTTGTGTTGGTAAACAACCTGCGTTACTCGTATAACAGTAATCACTACCATTTGGTAGTGGTAATAAATTCCCAAGAGCGTCACAGTTTTGACCGTTTTGACAAGTATCCCACAGAGTAAAATCAAATAAGAAGTCAGTAAAATACATTGTATTAACATTTGAGCCATTGTATAATAATGTATTATCAGCAAAGGCCACCAACCATCTTTGGGATGGTGTAAGTGTGTTACCATTATCTAAATTTCCAAAACCTGAAGTATATGGTGTGATACAATCAGCACCAACACCACCCGTACCTCCGATTGGTGCTGAATTAGTTGTACCCCACGGATTTGGATAACTTAAATCCATTTGAGCTCCCGGTAATGCGTTAAGGTCAAATGAGTTTAAACCGAAAGGGAAAGTAGGTAAAGATAAATCACAACTACTAGAACTTTGGATACCGAAAAGGTCCGCTGTACTAAATATTGTATTTGTTGTGTATTCATTGTAGGTTAAAGCTGTTAATGAATTAGTTGTGGTAAATGCTGTGGAAGCAGTAAATGGTCCTACAATTTCTGCACCTAGTCCCGCGTTACCACCAACACTAGCACCTTCTATGTTAATTGTGTGTGTCCCCGCTGATAAAACAAATGGTACTACCCACCAGTATTTAGAAACGTCTGTTCCTGGAGTCAGAATTGTGTTGACACCTGTTGTAATATCTGCCGGGTCAAACCCATTTACTCCAGTAGTAGTATCAAGTTGTATAACACTATCTATACTTACTCTAAAGTGGTCATCAGCTCCAACACCAATTAAATAAGTACTGGTGTTGTTTACTGTTATACATCTAGTTATACCATACCATTTTACATCATTTTCGTTTGTGGTATTTAATGGTGCTGGTCCTGGACTACTAGTCCCTGGCCACACTCCAGTATAATTTAATCTTCCGTTATCTAGATAACTACCGGTTTGCCCCCAGAAACCATTTTCTAAACTAGTACTTACCCCTAGGTTTGGTCCGATTTTATCCACATAACTATTACATCCTAGGTCTAGACACAATCTAGTACCATTTGCTCCTTGATTACTCGAAGGTGTTATTTTTGTTACTGCAAGTCCAGTATTAATTATAGGTGTTGCTAGAGCTTCACAATTGTCGGTTACAGAATTTAATGTATAACCTGAAGGACAAAGACAGGCTGTTTGACAAGACCATGAAATACAGGCTTCTGTACAGGCTGTTAACGCAGTATATAGTCCTGTAGACCCTAGAGTAGAAGTACACCCAAGTAAACCACAATCCCATGTGTACGCGGATGAAGTCACACAACTAGGTACTTGTGCAGCTCCTCTAAACCCACCCCCAAAATTCCAAAGAGAGTTAGTTTGTATACCGTTAATGTCATATGTTGTTATTGTCATTTGAGTCGGATTGGACGCTGATAATGTCGTCTTATCAAAATTCCATCTAAATCTACCAGTTGTACTGTAGTACTCACCTGAAGCTACGTCTGATATTAAAGCAACGGAGCCTGGTGTTGTAAATGCTTCTACACCTGTAGTCGCGGAGTCTGATGTTACCCTATCACTAAGTTGTTGGATTGGCCAATTATTTGTTGCTAGTTCTGCTACGGTTGGCATTTTCCATCTAGCTACCCTCGCACTACATAGTCCACCTGGAACTTGTACTGCACCACCTGGATTTTGTAGACAACCAACATTTGCACCAGAACCTCCTTGTGTGTAGTAAGTTACTACAACACTAGGGTCACCACCAAAAACTGGGTCTGTTGGTACGAACGCAGCATCACCTTGAGTATAGGCCCCTCCGGTAGTACGTAAATTTAATAATGGTCTTGCTACAACTGTGTATATTTTATAGTCGGTTCCTTGTGAACAATGGTAATAAGCGTCATTTAAGTTCCTTGCAATATTATCGTAGGAATGTGAAGAAAAGTCTTTGTATTTATTACCGTCACTATCTATAGCCCCTGAGGTATTCGTTGAGGTAGTTTGACCTTGTGTACCCAATACACATGTATCCCCACTCCATAATTCATCTAAATTGGCAACATATAGCCCACTCGTATTCCTATCATCAAAAACTATTGTTCTATCATCAATAGCACTCATGGCTTGACCTAACCCTAGTCCATTATCTACAGTGGATTTGGTTCCAGCCGACATATTATTACCGGTTTTTGGTGTACCTGGACCGGAAGCGTCCTTTACTGTTAATAATGCACCTGTAGAATTAACAAACCTATAAACTTTTTGTGGGGTTTTAACGAAAGTTGATACTTCGTTGTTGGACATAGTATACCCGTATTCGTTTACGGTGAAGACACCCTTCACATTCCTATGTAGATTGTATTGACAACCTACCCACATATTAGATTCCGACATACCAATATCCGAACCTTCATGTTTAAAAGCATCAACATAAAAAAGTGTGTTTCCTGTTAAATCATACGCCCATAGCCTTGATTGGTTTTCATTTAACCAAGAAGATGAATTTGAAGTACCTCGGTTGTAAATAAGGTTGGTTGGGTCGGACGATGTTGGGATTGTTAACCCAGTCATTAAAGGATTCGCTGATTGTAACGCAGCCGCTGCAGCGTTAGGGTATTGCCCCATCAACATATCCTGACCAGAAACATTTTTGAAAGTACTACCATTATCATTAAAGAATACTAGGCATGTTGATGGGTCAACATATGCCATTCTTGCGTTATTTTGTTGTTCACAATTTTCTTGACTTGAATATAGTCTTTCTAGACACCCTATGTCTTGGGTTCCACCGAAACCCCATTGCCCTGATTTTTCACCATCACATTCCCAACACTTGTTTTGTAGATAACTCATAATAATTTGTTTTTTTGTTTTGTTTTCTTATTTTATATGTTTTAAATAGTCTATTTGCAGAATTTAAATAAATACCTTACACATAAATATCGCAAATGCCAAGAAAAAATCTATAAATGACAATATAATTGTATGCAAATAAAAAAAACACCCAAAAGGATGTTTTTTTTTTATTATTATGAGACGTATTATAGCTCTTCTTCTAATACTATCTTAAGGTTTGAACTCCAGTAGTATGGTCCAAAAGGTGGTGCTGCTTGCATCCCTGTGGATGCTGTGGTTGGTGTGTCTATGGTTAGTTCTACTTTACCATCACTATATTCTGTTACTTTCATCACTACTTCCCATGTATCACCCACTAGTTGTCCATTACAATCATAATCACCTAATGTAAATGTTACATATCCTGGTACATAACTCCAATTACTTATACCGTAGGAGTTTAGTCCGTTGTTGAAGTGCTCTGGGTGGGTACTCCCCTCAATAAAATTCCCACCTGGACATACTTTACTCATTAGGTATGGTAATTTGTGTAAAGTATTGTTATTAGGGTATAAAATTAACATCCCCAAAATACCATCTGAATCTCTAAAGTAGTAACTACTGTCTCCAAAATATGGTGTATTTTCAGATGAAATATGTTCGTATTCTGACATTACTATGTTGTATTGTTTTCCTTCACAAACAAATGTCGGTGATGGGGATAGAACGGTAACCTCATTATTAGTGTTAATTGTCGTATCTTCCACCGTAATAATAGTATCTCCTACATTAATAATGGTGTCCCCATTATTGGTTGTATTAACTGTTGTTGTAGGGTTGGGTGGGATTGGTTGTAATATATCGTCTTCTTTTTCACAGGAAGATAAGATTACTAAAACTGTAAGTAGGGGTAGGATTAACTTTTTCATAAGGCTTATTAGGGTTTTGTGGGTTAATATTAGATTAATGATACTACAAAGATAAGTAAATATTTTCAAACTACCAAAGGTTTTCTGGTTTTTTTAACTACCAACTTCAATCTTTGTTTGGTGTATATTAGTATACGTAAAATTTATCTTTGTGGTTACACTTTGCCCCCTAATTTCCTACTGGTGGTAATTTCTCTTTTTCGTTTTGTATTTTTGAGTATAGCTCTCCTAACTTTTTGAGTGGACCCATGAATGATTTTGGGTCTATGAAAAGTTTATTATTTTTCATTTCCTCACAATCAAAGTATATAGCTGCTTCATCTTCTAAATTAACATCAAAATAAGCCTTAATGTATTTAGGTTGACAGTATCTTTTATAATTCTTTTTTTGTCTTCTGTTTTTTGGTTTTTGTTCAGACCTGATGTCCGACACTGGAATTTTAATCCCATCGTACTTCCCACTCTTTTTATCTTTTATAGGAAATGGTTTAGTAGCTAACATTTTTAGTTGGGTAATAAACCCATCACCCTTTATATATTTCAGTGGATTCCAACCACTCCTATTTACCTTTAAATCATCTCTTGCAGATTCATCACTAAAAACATTTAATCCACCAGCTCCTATTTTATATAAAGAATTATTATAGATATCTCTAGCTTCCTTATTCCACTTAGCTATTAACTTACGGTCTTGGTATTTCCCAGTATTTGTATCGTCATCTTTTCCGGTTTCACATGAACCATCATCTACATTTGCTAGTTGGTTATAATTTTTTGCCATTGCATCAGTACACCCCTTAATGGTTTTTGGGTTGGCTTTTAACCATATTTCTTCACAGGCTTGAGGGGTATTCGGAAACCTCTCCTGACACCTAACCATAAAGGTTTCTTTATCTTCTCCTTCTATAGGGACAACATCGTTAACTTTTTCTTGTTTAACTTTTTCAGATTTCTGTTTTAATACTAATTTTTTAAGGTCCTCAAGTTTTTTTATCTCTTCTGCAGATGCTGTGCCATTAGTCACCTTACCCTCCAACTTTTTTATATGTAATTCTAAATCCTCAACTGATTGTTCATTTAAAGCCATTAGTGATGTTCCATGTGAAAATAATTTATTTTCATGTAACCCTCTAATTCTATTTTTTTCTTCCGAACTAACCTCAAAAATATTTTTCATAATTATAATTTATTAATAAATATATGGTAAATGTAGAATATTATAATTTATTAATGTATCTTTGTACTATGAATATATATCTCTTCGACTTCGACAACACTATTGTAGAATTACCATACCAAGAAACCATAAACTATTTAGACCAACAAGAAAGTTTAGACCCAAAATTAAATTTTAAATTAATCCAAAAAACTAAACAAGATTATGTTAAGTCTTTAGAGTGTGACCCAGATGGGTTATACCTAATTTTGTCTAATAGGATTATTGGGGTTAAAGATTCATTGTCTGTACTACTTCGTAAGTTGGGTTATGTTTTTGATGATTATTACCTAATTGATGATGGTGACCGTAATAAAGGAAATCGTGTTAGAAAAATTTTAAGTAAGTATCCTAGTTGTACTTCTATAAAATACTGGGAAGATAAAGATAAACATATAACCTCAGTTACTGAAGCTATGGAAGATTATCCAGAAATTAAATTAGAAATAATTAAAACGACTCAGCCAGTAAGTTGTTAACTTATTATTGGTTGTACTCACTATAGCAATCTTTACTACAGAAGGTATCTGGGTTTTCTACTTCTTCCCTACAATTCATACACTCATATGGGTTTAGCTCCTCATTACAACTTTCACAATAGTCCTCATCCCACCCTGACGGTACCTCTTTCCATTGGAACTTACTGTCACAATTCTCACATCTACCCATATCATCACTAACATCTTTAATATAGTTACTGTCGTACCCTCGTCCTGAGACAAAGTCTTCCTTAATATTGTGTAGACCTTTAATTCGTTTTTTTTCTTCTTCTGATATATTAAATCTATTTTTCATACTTTAATGTTTTTAAATAAATACTTTGTTATTTTATCTTTTCTATGTTGTCTGATGGTCTATCTGATAAATCAATAAGTTCTTTATTATCTACAGTCCATACATTATCAAATACAGGAATCATATTTCTCATATTATCTTTAACTTTTTGGTGATATTGTGCTACCATATCATCCGGTAAGCTTCTAGGTCTTTCGTCATTTCTCATTTGTGCCAACTCCAATGGGGTTCTAACGTATACAAGTGTTGTATAAAACCCATTTTCTTTTGCTAATCGGTGTACATCTTTCATTACTTGTTCTTGGCCACCCCCCGCGTCATAAACAACATTTACTGGTTGATTTCTTTCTTGTTCTAAAAATTGTTTTAGGAATTTGACGGTTAGGTTTCTGGGGTCAGAAGTAGTATGGGTCATATCTAATATCTTTTGGTATCCTTCGGCGGTTGATATCATTTCTTCCCATTTGTCCCCCCATAGTTTTTTTGCTGTCATAACCCTAACTTGGTCTACATTAAAATTTTTTACATTCCCTAAATTTATTAGGTTTTTAGTAATAAAACTTTTACCAGCACCTGGACCACCGGCTATTACAACGAAATTATTGGTTGGGTTATCGAAGTTAACAACTTTTTCTTCTTTTAGTAGTTCCTCTTTTAGTATTTTTTTAATAAGATTTTCCATCTTCTATAAATACCCTGATATGTTTAAAATCTTATTTATTGTTGTTGGCTAGAGACAGCGTATGCATTTTTACAACATCCCGCACCACAAGGGCCACTCATACATCTACATTGTCCTGGAGGACATGGTGTGTCGTCAGAAAAAACTCTGGCTTGAATACATGGTTCCTTTTCTATAATATGTGCTGGTACTAAATTGTCACAACACCCAGCTGAATTAAGTCCTAATATATCAGTACCGTTCTTTCCTGCACAATCAAATGAAACTGCGTCTAACTTAGTACTATCTGTTTTATTTTCTGTGTAACATTGACATATTTTGTTTTTAGTATCTGGGTTTGGTCTAGGTTGTGCACTTGGCATTTGTACAGAAAAATATCCAATCTGCTCTGTAACACTTCCTTTTGGAAAAGCGTTTTCTGTTTGTATTGAACTATACATAAATTTAATTGCGTACTTATCGTCACAGCATCCCGCACCACAAGGACCACTCATACATCTACATTGTCCTGGAGGACATGGAACTGAATAAGTATTTACTTCTTGTGGTATTATTTCTAGTCCTGTACTACCTGGACATTGACACGTACTTTGCATTCCATTGACACATCCGCGTGATAACTCTTCTGCGTTACACGGTCTATTAATTGTATTTCTGGTAAATGGATATTGTTGTCCACATAGTGGTTCAGGCCCACGATGTGCGGGTTTTGAGTTTTCCATATCAGCGTCAAGCATTAGGGTTCCATTTGCCATGTAGTGATATCCAGGAGGAGCTGTTTGTCTTTGAGTGTTAGTAGCGCTTTGTCTAGCGGGACTTGATGAGCTTGATGAGCCGTTATGGTATGACATAATTTGTTTTTTTTATTTACTACTTGTGCTTATTTTAATTTCTTATACATATAAATATATCCGTCAACATATAAATTACCCTATAAGATAAAAATATGTGTAAATATCTGAAAACTTTCCACAATGTTACCGGAATCACGTATTAATAGATTTTCTGGGAATGTATAGGTACTATAACTTCCCTCAACTTGGGGTGTATTGTTGATTAGTAAAAAATTTCCGTTGTTTTCCCGTTGACCAACTAGAAGAAGGAAGTCCACCTTTGGGTATTCTTTTGCGTTTCCAATACCTGAAACTGTAACCATACCATTATCTTTATTTACTTCTCTAAATGGTTTGACTTGGAAGGTCAGTTCGTTACCGTTTTCAAGAATTTTAATTAAATCAATACCTTTAAATACGTCTCTTTCATCTCCAGGACACATTCTTAACCATTTTCCCGGTCTAGTTTCAATATTTTTAAGATATTCTAGTGCTAATTCCTCATTTCTATCTCCAGGGCCGGAACTTCTTTCTATAAGAGCTAAAACTTCTTTATGAAACTGTCCGTTTTCATCCAAAAAATCATTTTTTATGGTGTTAGATGCCTCAAAAAGTACATCCATGTCTAATTTTCCGTCTTTTACTGGTTCTAAACCACTTTCTTCTAATTTATCCAGTATTAGACCTAATACAAATACATGAGCATCTACTTTATTAAGTGGTGACCATAAAATTTCATCATCTATATAGTTAACGACTCCAGCACGATAGGTTTTACAAGCCTCTGTTTCAATTTTTGTCCACCTATTTAGTGGTTCGTAGATAGATTGTAACAAATTAATCATAAATCTTGCGAATGCTCCACGATTTTCATCATTAGAGTCCTTATAGATTTTTAAAGTGTTATTAAAATTATACATATATTATAAATATAAGGTATATAATTAAAAAAAGACCTAGTAATAGGTCTTTTTTATATTTTTTATGTTGTATTTTTTATTCGGTACCATCACTATACAAAGTAATGTCCCCTAAACATAAGTCAAAAGCTGTACCACCGTCACACTCATTACTTAGTAAAGCTGAAGCTATAAATGGTACGTCTACCGCACTAACGGTTGTCGCTAACTTCATTAAAATCGATATTAACTCCTCTGCTGATGGGGTATCACCAGACATACCTTTTATGATAGCGGCAATTATCATTTCTGCTTGTGGTGTGTAGTCATAACTACCCATACTACCAAAAGGTGTTTCTCTTTCTCCCTTTAAAGATTGTTGAGCACACATTAAACACTCTGGTGATATGTCAGGCATTTCAATCTGTTCTTCAATAACAGAATTTGTTCTATGTAATCTCCTCATCCTTTTTTTATCATCAGCTTCAGACACATTTAGAAAGTCTGCGATATCTTCAATATCTAAATTTATCTCTACTGAACCGTCCTGTATATTATCACCGTCTATAAATGTGTTTTCTATATCAAGTGTTTTAACCTCCCCACCTAATCCTGGTACTGAAAATCCCATTGGTTGTTCAAATGCTCCCGACGAACTTGTTGTGGTAGCTTCGTAAAGTTTTCTGATTCTTTCTTTTTCTTCTTTTAAAAGAATAAATGAATTGTTTTTCATAATAATGTTTTTATATAAATACTTACCAAAGTACTTAAACGTTTATTGATGATTTGTTTTATTTTTAGTATATTTACACAAACAAAAATATTAATTATGAAAGGATATGAAATAAAAGAATTTACTAGAGAGGAACCTGATGGGTCTAAAACTTACACTTATGCTATGGAATGTGATGGTGTTTTAAAAACACATAACAATAAGGGTGCCGCTATAGTAAATAAAGAACAAAAAATTAAAGACTACTATTTGTATGGTGTTATGATAACTAAGGAAGTATGGGAGAAAAAAAAGAAACTTTCCTAAATAAACGACGATTAACTTATTTACAGTATTTTTGAAAGTTGTTTGTTGCGGATTTTCCTATTGTCTTTGCGTCCCCACCCAGATTAATTAAATTATCTCTATTGGCTTTTGTTATCATCCAATAAGTATCCTTTTCTGGTTCTTCATTAATAACACCTTCTTTTAAATTGTTCATTTTATTTACAAATGATTTAGAGGTGTTAGTAACATTTTCACTAGGTTTTAAAATAATCTTTTGTGGTGGGTATTGTGTATTGTGTCCAGTTTCCAAAAGCTCGTTTGCTTTCTTAATGTTTTTTAATTTAAGTTTTTGTAGTCTACTCATATTAATAAATATTACAATAAAATAAAAAGGGTCACAAGGACCCTTTTTATTTCTATGACTTAAGTAACTCTTTGTTTGGATTAAGTGTTTTGTCTAATTTATGAATTTCAGACCATACGTTATCCAATCTTTTATCTAGATTACGGATATGAATATCTTTGTCTCTAGTCATTTCTCTATGAATATGCCCAATGTCATCTTCTAGTTCTTTTCTAACTCTAAACATGTCATCATCAATATCCATTCTAGCAACTTCCAAGTCGTTGACCCTTCTGTTCAACCTCATTACCCCCACAACCGAACCTATTAAAGCCAAGACCCCAAGAGTAATTAAAACTGTTAAAATTATTTCCATGATATTTTATTTTTTATATCGTTTATGCCTCAAGGACATAACAAATATAAGAAAAACTAAATAATTTTCAATATAAATTACACTAAAGTTGTTTCTGTGTCGTCAACTGGTTGGTTTTGTACAAATTCTTCGTTGGCTTCCGCGATTTTTTTAAAATCTATCGTTAAATAAAATTTGTCTTTAATTTTAGTAACTTTAGACGTAAATTTAGCTAGTAAGTTGTCAATATCAACATCTTTTTTCCCATTATATGTAAGATTGTTCCATAGAACCATCAGTTGGGTTCTATTTTTAAAGTTTAAGTCCTTACTTTTACATTTTTCTTTATTTTTAGACGTTACTAGTATTTCACATACACATACTTGAACGTATTCTAATGGAATTTCTAATGTAACTGTTGTTTTTTGTTTTTTCCACTTGGGTTTATTTGTGGAAAGTTCTTTTTCATCACAACCGGAACAACAAAATTTTTCTTTGCTTTCTGGCTTGTTTGGGTATACCAGGGCTACTCTATTATCTAATTTAATTTCCCCATTCCAGATTTTATCCATCCATACCGACACAAACTCTTCTGGGGTTAAATTAGAGGTAATATTAAGGTGTCTTCGTAAGTTTTGTAATCGTGCATAAGTTTCATTATCCGTCATTATGTACTTATCACCCTCATCTTTGTCTTTTTTATTAAAAATATCCTCCACTTTTACCTTTTTATATGGTTTAAGACGACGTTTTTTTAATATATTACCAATTATATGACCTAATTCATGAACAATAACACCATACAGTGTATCTTTCCAACTTGTTATATCTGGGTTCACAAAATTATATAAAAGTATATGCATTTTTTCTTTTGGTGTTACCACAAATCCCCACGCGGTAGATAGTGACTTACCTACTTTTCTTTTTCCGGGCTCCTTTCCTGATTTATAATGTAATATATGTGTATTATCATTATCAGATATTTTATCTAATTTTTTATGTAGAATATTTAGAGTGTTACCTGGTAATGACAGTATGCCACGTTTTTTAAATTTCTCAATAACATCTGGGTTTTTTTCACTATAATAATCTTTATAATATTTTACTGCGTCTTGTTTTGCGGTTCTAACTTGGTTTGTAAATTCTTGTTTGTACGATTCTTTAGATTTACCAAATTTTGTTTCAAAATCTTCATCGGAAAACTCGTTCCAACTCCTCCAAAAATAGTCCCAACCCTCATCCGGAGTTTTGTCTACATAATGATTAAGTCCACTTTGTTCTTCTTTTTCTAAAGGGTTGTGTTTGTTTTCTACAGATTCTAATAAGTTAGATTCACAAATAGTTTCGGTTAGTATGTCAAGTAGAGAATTCATTTATTATAAGTATGTCGAATTTTACATATAAATATTATTAATAATTGTTTGGTTATTAAATTAATTATGTTTATCTTTGTAGTATGAAAACAATTATAAACACCATAAAATCATTTTACAACGAAGACCCTATATATACCACTGTTTGTAGTATCCTATGGGTATTGGCTATTATTACTTCATCTCTTTAACTCAATAATTTTTATAAAAATAGTTGTACTCTATATTTTATAATAAAAATAACTATTATTGTTAGGTATGAAAAAATTTATACAATTCTCTTTAATTTGGTATAGTCAACAATTCGCTATACCTTTTTGGGTTGTTGGTCATGTACATCTTCACTTAACAACCTACCACGATTGGGTTGAGTTGCTGTGTTCTGCATTACTACACTTGTCGGTACTGGCTGGTTTCTTACTAGACTGGGTTAACTATAATAAAAATCAAAACTAATATATGGATATTTTAACTTGACTGCCTGACCATTGGGGTTGGTATGTACTTTGGTATTTGCTGGTTTGCGTGATATGTGCTTGTAAGGACTTAAACAAAAACCGTTAAGGTTATGGGAAAAGCTGACAAACTAATAAATAAAATATCGGAGTGTCGACGTGAATTGAAGAAAATTCAAGATAGTTGTATCCATTTAGAAAAAGAAGTTAGGTTTGTTGATTCTAAAGAAGGTGTACGTTGGGTTTGCAAAGAATGTAAATCTTTACTTGGTTGGCCTGGTCAGGTTCATATAGATAAGTGGTCTAATAAATAAATTACTCCCATTTCCTATTGTATTTTTCCCTCTGGTCAACCATTACATATTCTACATTATCTTTTTTCCCACAATGTGGACAATGTAGTGTTTCTAACTTATCAGCTTCATTAACTTTCCACTCTTCCTTACATTTTTTATTAGAACATTTATAAATGTATGTGTGACGAATGAAGACTTTATGACTCATCTATGGTAGTGTATTCTCCATCTTCGAAGTCAATATCTTCTCCCATCTTACTTAGTAACTCAGTAACCCTTCTTAAAGCGATAGCTGGAGCTCCTTCCGATAAGAGTCCCTGTATTTCCCAAAGAGTCTTTATAATATCTTTTTTTGGCATTTCTGAATCTTGGTTTGCAGCAAACTTTCTAAGTTTATCTAATGAACCATCACCATAAAAATAGTCTGGGTTACCTCCAGGTGTATCCATACCAGCGTCTTCATTAATACTTTCATTCATAACAATATCTAACATATCATGTTTTTTCAGTATATCATACATACACCCGGTACTATTTTTAATATCTTTTACTAGTCGAGGGTCTGTTCTTTCATCTATTAATAGATTATTCATGAAAGCAGCCATCCAAAAACCATACATCTCCGACTCATCTTTTCCTTCCATAGCGTCTGACCTTAACATGTTGTCTGCTATAGTACCAGCCATATTAATTACTAATCCCGGAATATTGTAATTTTGTTCAGCACATGTTACCATACCAACTTTATCTTGTTTAGTTAGGTTTGCTAAATTATCTTGTATTGTCATTGATGGGTCTAAACTAAGAATACCGTCAGCATCAGTAGATGGTTGTTCGTTAATAAGTTTAATTCCATGTAAACTTCTAATTTTATTTTTTTCTGATTCGTTTAAGTTAAATCTATTTCTCATAATTTTTTATTTGTTTAATGGGTCATCACCAGCAACCCTATCACCACCATCAACTTCATATGATGACATACTAGTTAAGATGTTTTCTGGGCCTATAATATATTGGTTTCCCGGTTTGAGCATCTGATTTAATCTATTGGTAAATGTTCCGTTTGAGAGTCTCTCTTCTACCGAAGTTTCACCTAACTTATTTCTTCCCTGGTAGAACTCTATCATATCAGAAAATTCTGGACGTTCAGCACCATTCATAATAAATTTCCCATCTGCCCCAGTTTTTATAGTTTTAAAGTCATCTCCACTCACAGTAACATCAATACCTTCAGCTGGGTTACCATCAATTTCTATATAACCCTGTATTCCTTTTGACATTAGAGTCTGTAAATCTTTAATTGTATCTTCTGTTTTTACTACCCTTCTAGCTTCAGTAATAATTGATTCGTTTAAAGTAGGTTTAACACCGTGTAAACCTCTAATTCTATTTTTTTCTTCTTCGTTTAAGTTAAATCTATTTCCCATAATTTTTAATTTGTTTATTTATTTATTTTTTGATTTATTTTTTGATTTATTTTTTGATTTTACAACTTTTTCTATAAGATTAATTAACTCACCTTCACTTAAAGAAAGTGTTCTTTTTTTAGACTCACCCATTCTTTGTTTATCAATATCTGAATCTACACCAACAACTTTTCCCTTTCTTCCATCGAATTCGTCTCTATCTTCGTGGTCCTCTGTTTCATAATCTTCCTCAATATCACTGTCCTCAGCTAAGTCTTTATACTTTGCTGATGGTGTGCCCATAAGTCCAAAGTTCTGTCCATTCCCAAACCCTATATTCTCTTTAACTAATTTTTCAATAAGGTTAATTAAATCCGACTCTGTTAATTTGATGTTTTTCATAATTGTTTTATTTTTTATTTATTTAGATTTACAGTACTTCTTAACTAGTTTAATTAATGGTTCGTAACACCCACCAGAACCATCAGTCTTATTACCATCACATTTTCTTCTACCTAACGATTTGTCACCCATACCTTCTATCTTGTCACACATAGAGTGTACTCCATCCATAAACGATTTATGATTTGATGCTTGTAACGAATCTAACTGGGATTTCACATCTTGGTTTTTGTCTAAGTAGAGGTCACCATTTCCATCAATCTCTGCTTGTTCATTAATGATTCTTTGCACTATACGAGTCAAGTCCTTTTCTGTTAATTTAATCTTTTTCATATTATTTATTCTTTTATTTTATTATACTTCATCCAGGTTCCCATTAACTCTTTCGCTCTAAGTATTTCTTCGTTTAAGATATCCATATGTTATAAATATACGTGACTACATAAAAAGGGGGGTATAAAAGGGACGGGTCCCGGTTCCGCCGGTCCGACGAAGTCGGGTTCGGTTTCGGCCGGTGCTTAAGTGCTATATATTATTCATCATCTAAGCGTTCTATAACCCAAAATATAAACTTAAGGACTAAGTAAATCGATAGGGTTATGGAAAGAAACATTGTGATTGCCATAGGTTAAGCTGTCTCACAGTTATAGGTAGATTCAATATGTCGATTCCAACCCTCACGACCATACTTTTCGGTCATATCGAATTCCTTCCACATTAGATAACTAAAACGGGGCTCACTAACGGTAATAACAAAATAAGTAATCCCATCAACATTGTTCTCATCCACACCAAGGATAACCTTAGATGTAGGAATACTTTGCCACTCACACCAATCTGTAAGGTCATCAATTAATTCATCATAGTAGTCCTCATCGTTAAATATTATATGCATTTTTTTCATAGTAATAAATATAGTAAAAAAGAATCACACTACAAAATTATGAACCGAATAAATTCCCTAATCGGGTCACCTTCGGTGTGTTGGAGGGTTCTATCTATAAATCCCCTATAACGGGTTCCCCACGGGTATTAATATTATAAACAAGAAAAAAAAGAATAAGATAATCCCTATAGTAAACATAAGGGGTTTCTATATAGGGTTACTCACCCTTCCAAGTAATGTGGTTTACCCACAATCGTATGATGGATGTTAACCAAAGAAAGGTCCCAATAAAATAGGACTCCTCCTCAAAACAGTAGAACCCAATTACCAATAGGTAGATAGGGACTTCTATTACTGTAACTAGTTTTCTCATAGTATAATAATAGTACCCCTTACCAATAAAGGATAGTTCAATTTACTAGAAATTTTTCTATAAATTTTTTTTAGCTTTTACTCCCCAATATATTACTATAATAAAAAGAACCCCCAGGAGTGTTGTACCTATCAATGTATCCATACTCATAAGTATCTAAATTTTTTTATAGAAATTTTTTACAGGGTATAGCAGCTAAATATTAAAAACGCTTATATTTCGGGGATGGCTCTGACCCCCTTATACTGGCCGCTAAAACCCATAAGTAAGAGGGGATACGGACAGGGGGGGAGGCCCCCAGAAATAGGGGCTAAATGGGGGGGGTATTTTATAGGGGGGTATATTGGGTATTATATACGTACGGTCCCCCTCCCTCATAGGGATATTATATATAGGGGGGTGTATAATTATTTTTGGATTATTGTTATCCTGTGTTTTTAGAATGGTTCTAAATAAGGGATGGGAGTAGATAGTGTGGAATTATTTTACTATCTTTGTTTGGCCATCTCACATTAATTTCTTATCTTTGTAGTATGAAAAACATAGGGAACAAACAACTTACGAAACTTATCAGGAACAAAAGGTTTACAACCACAGTGGAGAACTGGGGTACTAAGTCTACAACCTATCAGTACCGTATAACCAATATTAAGATGGAGTATGGTAATGATGACCCTACACTATCTAATAGAAACTGGTCCCACCAAGTAATTAATCTTGTTTGTTCCGCATACACCACTCACGTGGTTAGAAAGAAAAAAACCCCTAAAGACTTTAGGACTAACCCAGAAAACAATATTGACAAAAGATACAACCCTATAGTACGAGATTGTTGTGGGAGATATGGTGACTGGTCTTACTGTCTAAATTGGAATCCTAGAGAACCAAGACGACAAGTAAGATATGCTTTGTTGAGTGATAGTGGTTATACTAATGACCGTACATCTAATGACCTACGTAACTTTCTTAAGCATGTTGGTATCTCTGGTGACATTAAGATTGGTACCATTAAGTTAGTACCTACACCAGGAATATAACTATCCGAGGCCATGAGCCCTTTATAATAATTCCCTCTACGGTATTTCTGTAGGGGGTTTTCCTTTTTGGGGGGACTTATTTAGAATTAGACTTAATAAACATTTGTTCTTGTTATAGTAAGACCCGCCCTCCCACAACCTAAAGGTACAACTTTTATTTGACATGGCCTAATTATTCCCATGACAATGTGACAATGTTAATAACCGGTACATAAACCCCCGTTATGGTCCCGACTAAAAAAGTATAGTAAACCTGTCTGACAATGTGTCAGGGGTAATTTTGTTAGTAAATAGTGGGTGAAATACTTGATTATGTCAGTATGTCAGTCGCGGGTCGCGAAGGGGTCAGAGACTTTAGAAGCTTTTTAACCCTATATAAAATTATAGTTTAAAGGATATATAGTAAGAAACACCGTACAGAACGCCCCTATCGGTAATTATAGAAGTGTAATAGAGTGGTAATTAGTGGATAAAAGTGGTAAATGGTATACGATAGATAGGGTAGTTAGGGGAACAGGTTAATTTAGGGGTTGTTTAAGGACTCTAAAATACACCTCAGTATACCTTATATTCGTTTTAAAGGACTATCTTTTATTAGTAATATAAGGAGTCGGGGGGACAAGAGTAAACCCTTCAACAGACACCGGATGGTGTCATTATATTGTGGGTTTATGTAGCATAATTAAATGTGTCATATAGACAGTCCCTTAATTATGGGACCTTATAGGGTATGACCGTCTACACACCCTTACATTTATAGTGTTTTTATCTGCAACCCCTTGCAGGGGTTAAATTATAAACCTATATAGGTGGGTGATTATAAATGGATATTAAACTTATACTCATTTATATGTAATTAGATATAATTGTAGGGTATATATGAGTATTATATGTATATCCATATAGTGTCATTTAAATGGTCCCTTATTAATGAGATTATTAATGGGATATTATATGGGAATCTGAATGTTTAAGTGAGGGGAACGTAGTGGACCGAACGATTAACCCTGAACAGAGTGAGGGGGGAATAAACATGAGGATTTACATGTTATATCCCTTAGTATTAAGATAGTATACTGATTATATTAAACATACTTGGTCTTGGAGTAAATTGATACTCAGTTGGTTCTTCTATAGTTGGTGTGTTTAATAAACTTTCGAACAACTCGTCTTCCTTTATTAGTGTTAAGTAAGTTTTCTTATCTATGTATTGTTCTTTAATCTTATTTTGTAGTCTTTCTTTAACCTTAGAATATTTCTCTTTTACATTCTTAGTACCCCACGTTATGTGTGCCTCAGTTAAATCTAAACAAGCTTTTAAGTATTGGATGTTGTTGTCGATTATGTTGATAAGGTCTTTTGTCATGGGATTAGGTTTTATTAGGTTAGTATTTCTCTCTCTTTCTACTATAAAGATACGAAATTTTATCGACCTGGCCTAACTTTCATTCCTAAATAAGTCTCTATATATTGAATTTACCGTATTATAATCTACCTTATATTCATGAAAGTCTACATCATTATTAACCATAAGTTCTCTTAAGTCTTTATCTACTCTCTTTGACTCTTCTAAATCCTGGAATCTACCATCTTTTTGATAACCGGCATCGTTCCGATGTAGTAGTATGTTTATATTATCGTATTTCTTGAATAGGTCTATGATGAATGTATCGAAACTGTCACCGTATAGGTTCTCTGGATAACCGTCACCATATCTTCCTTTATATACCAGTCCGAAAAGAATCGGGCTATCTATAATAATGTACTCTACCTGACCATATAGTCTAGAAATGTTTCTATGTTGGTTGGCAGTGATGTATAACTGGTCCCTGATTGCACTATGATTCTTTTCCCACGCGATGACCTTAGGAAACTCTGATGTAAGTTCTACGGACATATTATTACGTTTCATAAGATAATATAGACCGGCGGCTTGGGTTGATTTTCCTATTCCTG
>Ga0209337_1001223_pt1 | contig 19823 bp, 27 predicted proteins | sample LinPmetageLP53_FD_184044 | JGI IMG/M metagenome (GOLD analysis project Ga0209337, IMG submission 184044) | Marine viral communities from the Pacific Ocean - LP-53 (SPAdes) (version 2) | ecosystem: Environmental > Aquatic > Marine > Oceanic | place: Pacific Ocean | collected 2010-02-08 | reverse complement strand
CTGTTGGTCCTGTTGATGCCGCTAATACGGTGGGGGAGGCCTGTACAACAATTCGTAATATTTCTATTATAGGTTCTATAGATGACAGTATTAAATTTATTCCATCTATAGGGGTAGGGGGGGCTTCTATTCCCTCTATGGTTAATTTACCACAAATTGCTCCTATTTTTTGTTCTAAACTATTTAATGTTGTTAATCCCCCCTGTGCTATGTCATCAATTTGGTTTAATTGATCTTCTAGTAATTTTACTTTCTCCTTCATCTTATCTCTTCCTTTTATACTACAAGAATTTTGATCTATATCTGAAGATAATATTCTTGTAATTTGGTCAGGGGTAAGTAGTTGGTCTTTAAGTTCCATTATTTTTTTCTTCCCCTCTGATGATACTTTTCGTTTAACGTCAGTTATTACTCTACGTATACTAACTGTTAATTTACTTCTTATTGCTTGTGTAGACATATTATACTAATTTTGTATTTTGACTTAATATATCATCTAGGTTATTCCTTACATCTTCTATTTCTTCTTTCAAACATTTTACAATAATTTCATTAGCAGGATTCATTCCTGTAGGTGTTCCTGGTTGTGTTGTTATATGGGCTAAATTATAAGCCATATCATTTGTCATAGTGTCTAATACATATAATATTTGTTCTAATAATCCTCTTAATTCATGTCCTAAAACGGCAGGTTCTGTTGGTAATTCTCCTGTTCTTAAATTATTTAACCCTAAATATATGTTAGGGGCATTTACTATAAATTTGGTATCTTCTAAATTGTCAGTGTCAAAGTGGAAATTACCTTTAGCTGAAAATCCTATAGTTTTATCTGAATATAGAAGTATAGAATCTTTTTTAGCATTAAAAATTAACCTATCAGAATTTATTATTACTTGATTTCCCTGGTATGTGTTTGGTGATAAAGGTATTTCCATTTTATTTTTCTAATAATTGTTGATTTGCTGCCTCAATTCTATGAGTAAAGTTATCTAAGTAAAATGCATTTTCATCTTGATAGGCTTTATGAATTTTAGGAATAGTAGATGATACAGAATTTATTTTATCATTATTCCCCTTTATATAAGAAATATGAACCCAAGAAAAATTATTTACATTAAAAGAATAATCTCCTTTTTCTGGATATTCCCAAATTAATTGATGGTAATTAGGTATATTAAATCTACACCAATTAAACAAAGTAGATGATGGGGTATTATTTGTAAGTACTATATCTGCGGCATATCCATATATGTGTTGGCTATTTTCTACTCCACCTAATATTTTGTTTACTTCTTTGTTTCTATAAACTGATGTTAAAGCTAAATTTTGATTACCAAATTTATTAGCTATAGGATTTATACAATATTTAAATAATCTATGTAAATTAAGAATTATATTATCTTTATGTAGTTCTAGATTTTGATAAGCTTTTTTATTTATATTATAATCTGATCCCGGATAATTATCTATTTTATTTTTATGTGCTATATTAGAATAAATTGATTGTTTTAAGGAAAAATATCCTTGATTTGCTCTTTGTATGGGGGATTTTAATGTTTTCATTTTAAAATATTATATATGCTGAATTTTACCCATTTTAAGTTTTCCTTCAGTTTTTGAATATCCTGTTATATTATAAAATGTTTCATTAATTGAATCTTTATATCCTATTGATTGGTTTTCTGTTAGAGATATATCATAATAAGCTATATCAGCTGAGTTTATTCCTTTTAAACTTTTTAATTCTTGTAATTCTTTAGGAGGAATTCTAAAAGGAGATTTAAGTATAATATCTTCTGGAGTATTTTTATATAATGCTTTATCTGATATGTTTAATTCTCTTTTACTCATTATTCATATGAATATATGATGCAGGATGAACAAAGTCTACATTAATTATTCCTGCTTTTTGGAAATTAGTTATCTGTTGGTTTGAACATAAATAAATACTTGAATCATCTCCATTTACATCTTCTAATATATGTTCATAGTTTGCTTTTGTAGTGTCGTTTGTTTGACCATTTCTTATAATAGTAATAGGATTTCCTCTTTCTCCTTCATTACTCCAATTATTAGGTACATGAGAGCCACTTATAGTAGATCCAAATCTTAATGATTGACCATATCTACCTTCAAACATTATATCACCTTCATAAGGTTGTAAGGGTCTTACATTTTCCATGTCTTTAAAATACCCACTTAATCCTGTTTCTTTTAGAGATTCTTTTTCTAGTGGGGTCAATGATTCGGGTACTGCATTGTGGTTTGGAGAACCATTAACATTAAGAGGGGGTAAGTAATAATTTCCTATACCTCCTATTTCATTATAATTAGCTTTAGGACCCCCTAATATATATACTATTTCATTAACTGTGGGGTATTGTGAAATGTTATTAAATAAAGGTCTAGCTTGTTGGAGTTTTGAAGAAAGTACCTTTCCATCTGTTCCTCTTGGTGGTGTTTCATTTATATTATTATATCTAATATTACCAATAACATTAGCTGATCCTGACATTATTACTTCTTGAACTCTTACTGCTTTTATTTTAGTTATCATTTGGGAGTTCTATTTGTTTTGGTTTTTCTACTGTTTTGCTTATTTCTTCAGCTACATCCATTAATTGACTCATTTCTTCTTCAGATAATAAACCACCATCCCCACTTGAAGTTGCACCTGTAGATAAACGTTGTACAATAGCAGCCATCTTAATTAGTTGGTCATCATTTTTTACGCTTATTTCCATATATTCTTTAATCAGAGGAACTACAACTGTAGCATCTCCTAAGGATTGGACTAAAGGACGTAATTCAGCAATTAAAGATGCAAGTTGGGTTGCTTTTTTCTTTTGATTACCATGAATTTCTTTTAGTAGATCTCCAAAAGATTTATCGTCGAATAATATTTGATTTAATGAATCCATATTGTTTTGTTATAAATATGGAGGGATTTAGATTCTTATATACCCTGTTTCATTATATTCTGAATATAATTTTTTATAGTGTTTTTTTAATAACTTAGTTACTTTAGTTATAACGGGGGTATCTACATCAGTCATTTCTCTTATATAAATATAAAGTGCTTTTTTATTAAATATTTCTAAATTTTCTCTACGTTTAAAAAGGGTATTAATAGCATCACAAACTCTTCTATCTTTTTGTTTTTTAAACATAGTAAACATATGTTTATCAATATATTCTGTAAAATAATCTATAAAATCTTTTATTTCTTGTTTACGTCCATCTCTTCCTAATTGATGTAAAACCCCCTCATCTTCATCTGCTTTTAAAACGTCTACTTTTGATTTTTTCTTTTTATAATTGTTATTATTATAAAGTATAAGATAATTTTTACCCACAATAGAAAAATAACTAAATGCCTTTGATCCTTTTTCTGGTTTAAAATAATCTAATTTTTCTAAAAGAAAGCAAATTACTTCATGTTTTAAATCTTCTAAATCATCTACTTCTGTATAGTAGAATTTGAATGTATGAATTAAATTTTCAGCTAGTTTATAAAAAGGGTAATGTATTCTTGTGGAAAATATATTATCTCTATCATCTTGGTTTGATGTAGCTAAATATTCTTTTATAGCTAGATCTGTATCAGGAGTAAAATATTGTTTTTTTGTTTTTTTTCTACCTCTTTTTTTTGCACCAGAGCCAATTTTAAAATTAGTTCCTATTGATTTAAAGTCGGGGGAGTGTGGTTCCTTAGGGGCATACTTAAGTTTGTTTGACATGTGGTTTTTACTAAGTTTTTATTTAAGAGTAAACTCGTTTAGAGCTTCTTGTATTTTAAGGATTTCTTTAAACATCCATCCTATTTCATCATCTGATTGAAATATACCTTTATCATCTACCTTTTTTAATTTTAAATCGCAAGCTGTGATTGCTTCACTTTGTTTAGAAATAAAATCTTCGTAATTTTTTAAAATATCATCTAATTGTTCGGTTTTTATTAGTAGATTTCTAATAATAAAAAAAGAAGCTACTACTACTACTGTTAATATAATACTAAGTGTTATCATAATTAATCTTTAAAAAACGAATCAATTACACCTAATGTTGCTTTTGATAAGTTTGGGTTGTTTGCTGCATTTATTTTTCTAGCTGTTCTAAGTGTTTTATCGCCCTTAGTAGCGTTTGCTGGTTTAGATGTAGATTTTGGGTTAGCTGAATTGTCCCATAACTCAAATTCAATTTGAGCTGCCATATGATCTGCTTGATGCATTAATAATGGTAAGTGGGTTCTTAATCTAGTTTCTTTTTGACCAGACATAAAGTAGAACTTATTTGACTCATCATATAAACCATCATGAATTTTAATTGTAATAAACTCGTTTTGAGTAACTTTACATCCAATTTCTTGTAGTATAAATAATGAACGTTCTGGAATTTTCATTGCTGGAATGTCCGTATTGAACTTATAAATTTGACCTAATTTATCAATATGCCATTGAGAATCGTTTGGGGTGTAGTACTCGCCTTCTTGTTGGCCCATCTTACCTAAATCATGGAATAATGCTGCGAAATGCATTTCTTCGACAGAATATGTGGAAACGTCACCACCCATAGCTATCCACGTTTTATACAACGAATTAGCACAATCAAAAACACGCAAAACATGGTCAGTATAACCACCTGCAAATGCTGAATGGTGCCAATTTTTACTTGAAGCAGGCATCATCATCATTCTTTCTTTATATTTGTCTAGGAATGGTAATAATATGTCTGTTCTTTCTTTTGAAAATGATGTTTTAATTTCACTTATATAACGATCCCAATTTGATTGGATTTTTTCTGCTAATAGCATATTAAATTCTACCTACGTTTTGTGTTCCTCTAGATCCTAAAGTACCTGTAGATGATATTGTAATCATACTTTGTAATTCTTCAAAACGTTCTTTTAATATTCCTTTTTCCATAAAATGAAGGGATTCCTTTTGGTCTCCTCTTTTAATTAATCCTCTTAATTGTGATAAAGCTTGATCTAATCTATCTAAAGCTTCTTGTGTTTGTCTTGCGTATTTCATAATATATTTTTATTTATTTTAATTGTAGTACCCTTTTCTGGTGTATCCAAATCTTTTTTGCGGGGTTTTTTTCTTTTAATTTTTTCCTTAGTAGGATAATAATCATCTTGCCATTTTTCAATGTCTCTAATTTTCATTTGTATATTTTTCGTATTGTAAATTACACCAAGTCATGTTTTCTTTTAACATTTTTTTACGATCTGGTGGTATATTGAGAAAGTCTGTTGATTCAATTAAATAACCGACTGCTAGTATACGGGTTAAATCGGATTTTGTTCCGTTTTCTTGTATAAGTTTTTTAAGTAATTCAACACTTTTAAGATATTCATCTCTTTTTATTTCTGCTAGTGATTGTTGTTTTTGTAATTCGTGTTCTTTATCGTTATCATCAAAGAACGACATTATATTAGTACCGGAGCGGTGTATACCTTTCAATTCATCCGCCTTTTCCATCCGCTTCAATGTTTCTTCTATGTTTTTCGGGTTATACTGTGTCATGGTGTTAATTCAACCTAAAACCCCTACAGTTATAGGTACCACTAATATTTGTGGTAACCAAATTATTTATGATATTTTTATAAATTGAGAGGAAACTTTAGTAGAGGATGAAGCATAACGCATAATATCATTTAATATTTCATCTTTTTTATCCTCATTATCAATTAATCTAGATAAAAATTCTAAACACATGTAATTACCTGTTTTCCAAGATAATTTAGATTCATCATATTTTTCTTCAAACTGTTCTTTATCTATATTTTCAACAAACCTATCATATAAATAATAAAAATTATTATAATATTCTTCATTATTTTCTCTAAAAGCATTTACAGTATCTTTTTGTAAAGGTAATTGAGATACATTATTCATTTTTAATATATCATTTACTCCTGAATGTCCACATTTACCTCCTTGGGCTGCTTTTCCTTTTATTTCAGTAGACCATCCTGTTTCTACCGCAAAATTTCTACAAGTTAATGATCCCCCATTATATAATATTTCTAATCCTGATGATTTAGGTGTTGTTTTATAATCTTCATATTTATAATTAAATACTTCACATCCTTCTCCATTATATATTTCTGCTTTTGCTTCTCCTTTTTTACCTATCATTTTTAAAGAAACCCCTATTAAATCTCCATTACAAAAGAAATTACTAATTTGTCCATTTAATAATTCTAAATTAGAAGACCAATCATAATTTTCAGCTTTACTACTCATTAACCAAATATCTGATGGATTCCATTTATCATCCATTAATTTTAATTCTTTCTCTTTTTTCCCAGATTGCCAAGCTCCATATATTTTTTTTACTTGTTCTGATCCTCTATGAAATTTATAACTTTTATTAGGAAAAGATTCATATATTTTATTAACTGCTTTAGCAGTTGATTCATACCATAAAGGTTTTCTTTCTAAAAATTCTTCAATTTCTTCAATAGTAGCATCTACATCAACATAAGAAGAAGCTTGGTCAAAATTTTCTCTTATTAAATCATCTTTTGTAATATTTCCATTTACAATATTATAAGCAATAGCACAACCATAACAATGAGCTGATTCCATTATTCTTGTATCAACAGAACCCCCTCCTGCTCCTGAACCTGCTCCAAATTCAGCTGTTTTTTTAAATTGATTTAATTTAAGTTGATTACCTGATGTATCTGTAAATATTAGGTCTAAGAAATTTTTACTTTGAAGTTTTTGAATAGCATCAGATGATTGTTCTTTATCTATAATAACCATAGAACCATCCATTAATTCGAATTCCTCATCGTTTTCTATCTTTTTTAAAAAAGTATCAGCACGATTAGGTTCACGTTCTTTTCTAAGTTCGCCTGGGGAAAGGGAAGGACCCTCAGATATTCTATTTAAAATAGTATTTGAAGGTAAATCTAATTTATTTAATATTTCTTCTAATATTAAGACATCAGAAGGGCTATCCAATGAAGGATATCCCTTTTCTGATTTGTAAGACCATTCTAATAATAACTCATCAAGAGTCATAGATTTTACTTTTTAATAATATTGGCTAGCTTTTTAAATCTTTCTTGAAGGGATTTAGTTTCTTCATTCATTCCCATATGAGGAAGATTAGATTGCATACATTTATTACAAGGCATATGCCCACCATTACAATAACAACACCCACCTGATTGCCAAATTGGAATTCTTTCTTCTGATATACGTCCTGATTGTTTCATTTGGTTATTTATATCTTCTATCTCTCTAGCTGAACAACTTCCTCCTGAAACTTCCTTCCCTTTTTCTTGCTCCAAAAATACATCAACTGGTGAACCCTCACAACATGGCATATTATATTTACAACAGAAAAACCCATGAAAAATCCATTTTTTTCTTGCACTTGGTAGTAAGTCACCTGTTTCGAAAAAGCTTTTACATTCACTATTAGTTCCACCTTTTTCTATACATTCTCCCATATTTTCTCGAGTAGCCATATTACCTTGAGTCATTGGGTTGTTAGAACCACCTTGTGACATTCCCCCATATGGGTTAAATCCACCAGGCCCCCCATATGGGAATTTTGGATCTTCACCAGGGAATGGATATTCAGGAAATTGAGTGTGACGATCTTTAACAAATTTTTCGTTTATGGCTCTTTCTTGTAATGCTTTTTTGATTAGTTCCTTTACCTCTTTTAAATTCATTTTTTTATTTTTTTAAAATTACTATCCTTTAAGAATATTAGCTAATTTTTGAAACCTTTCTTGAAGTGCATCTTTATCATCTTCATCTTTATCTTCATCTTCATCTTTACCTTTGTCCTCATCATCTTTCTTATCAGATTTTGGAGCTGCTGGTTTCTTTGGAGCTGCTGGTTTCTTTGGAGCTGCTTTTGGTGCTGCTGGTGCTGCGTCTCCTGCGTCTCCTGCGTCTCCATCTTCAAAATATGCTTTTAACATATCATAAATTGAACGTAAAGTTTCTTCTGAGTCGTCTCCACCACCCATAGAATCTACATCGTTAGGTCCAACTTCTACTCCTGGTGGCATTCCTCCTGGCATTCCTCCTGGCATTCCTCCTGGCATTCCTCCTGGTTCTACTGGTTGTTCTGCCATCCAGTATCTATACTCTTCGGCAATCATTGATTTTAGTTCTTTTAAATTCATTTTTTTATTTTTTAGAATTACTATTTATTTTTATTTTTGTTATGAGGTTTTTTCCCTCGTCTTTTTTTTCCTTTAACTGCATCTACAACATCTTTTGATTGCTCAACAACCGTTTTAGCTGCTTTTTTTACATCTGCTAGTTCTTTTTTCATTTCTGAAATTCTAGATTTTGCTTCTTTTAATGCTACTTCTGCTTTTTCATCTAAATCTGTTGAATCTAAAAGCGCCTTCCATAATCTTTTAAAATATTCCTTCATAACTTATTTTATTTAATTTTTAGCTATCATATCAACATCAATCATATTATAATCAACACCATAATACCCATTTTCCATAGTAACTACAGCGTCTTCTCTACCCATATTTAATAAATCTTGAGCCATTGTACCAGACCAAAGTTGATTATCATTTTTATAATTAAATGTGTATGTTGGTATTCCAGATTTAGAAACTCCAGTTTTTGTTATATTTTCTTTCAATCTAACGTCACTACCATAAGTAGGAGTATCTGGTGGTGGTACCCACTCATAAAATAATCCATGAACCCATTTGATAAGTTTCATAAACTTCTTTCCAAACCAACTAGCTAGTTTTCCTTTGGTTTGTGGAGTAATTGTACCTCCTCCTTGCATCTCACTCAATATAGTTTGATAGAGGCCAGTTAGTTCTTGGAACTGCCCCGCCATCTCTGCGTCCCAAACATACTCTCCCTGTTGATTACGGTACTCAGGACCTAGAGATTGTATATCTTGATTCATTTGTTGCATAGGTCCAATTAAATCTCCTAATACATTTATTAATTCCTTTTCCTTTACTCCTTTACTTGCAACAGGAGTTCGAACCATTCCCCCTCCATCACCACCAATAGGTGCATCCATTTCTTCATTACCTTGAGCCATTGGGTCGTTAGAACCACCTTGTGACATTCCTCCATATGGGTTATCAAATGGATTATATGGAAATGTAGGACCTGGGTTTCCTAATTTATCAAAATCAAATGGTTCATAGAATTTTTCATTTATGGCTCTTTTTGTTGGTATTACTGATTCAAAAATAACATCTATTTGTGAGTAATCTACCCTTTTATACCCATCATTTCCTATAATTACTGATTTAGCTGGTGCTTGTTCAGCCATAACACCTCTAAAAGTTCCTCCACCAAATCTAACTTGATTTTTATATTCGAATTCATAGATTGGTATACCTGATGGTGAATTACCAACTCTTCTAATGTTTTTCTTTAATCTTGAATCGGATGGGAGTGCCATTACCCAACTTATCAACTTCCAAGCTTTTCCAATATTCCCTATAATTGCTACCCAAGGCCTAAGCTTCCACTTCTCCGTTAAAACTCCTTTTTTGTGTATCCTTTTAATTTCTTCTTTAATAAGGTTTTTTAAATCTGATTTTTTCATATTTTATATTTATTTTTCCTTCAATTTTATAATTTCATTCCTTTTGCTAATCCTTCTAAAAAAGATGTTTTAGCTATTTCATAATAATGTTTAATTGAATCTGATCCTTCTCTTAAATTAACTCCATTTGCTCTACAAATTTCAAGTAATCTTAATTGATCAGCTCTAGTCATATCAGTAGATGCAATTTCGTTTCTTTGTTCCCCCATTCTTGCAGTTTCATCTGCAACTTCTTTATCAATAGCTGTTTTTCTAGCTTCTAATTTTTTAATAGTAGATGGAAGGTCTTCTCCTTTTACCATATCTAAAGTAACATTATTTCCTGCTCCATCTGCTCCATAATCTTCAATATGAGCTTCTAAAGCTTTAATTTCTTTTTCTTCAAGCTTAATCATATTTTTATAAGCAGCAACATCTTTATCTTGTTTATAAATTTCAAGATTTGCATCTTTTCTAAATAATAAAGAACCTTCAGCTGGGTTTTCTTTAGAAATTTCTTTCATTCCTTTTGCTCTTTCTTTATCAGTTAAAGGAATAGCTTCTCCAAATAATAATTCTTCTATTGCTTTTTTCTCATCTTCAAAACGAGCCATTCCTTTTTCAATACTTGCCCCTTTTGCTTGGGATTTTGTAGTTCCTTTTTTATCTACTACTTTATCTCCCATATCTTCAACATCTTCTTCGTCTTTTTGTTCATATAACTTGGCTCTAATTCTATTTTTTATAGCTTCTTTTAATTCTGTCATTTTATCTTCTTTATGTTTTGAGTCTTTAGCTCCTCTTTTTACTTCTTGCATTTTAACTCCTTCTTGTTCTTTTAACCAAGCTGTAAATGATGGTTTTTTCATACCTTCTATCTTATTTCTAAATAAAGTTTCGTAAGTTATTAATGAAGTATAATACCCATCGTGTGATTCTAAATTTTTAAGAACAGATTCGGTAGCTTTTTCTCTTTCTTCAACTGTAGATTCAGCTAATCTTGAACAACCAACAGCAGTTAATTCATAATCCATCCCTTTTCTAAATTCGTATGGGTTTACTCTATCTAAACGATTTCCAACTCTTGTTTTATTTTCCCATCCTTGTGTTACTTCGTCTTTTTTAGGTGTGTATCCGTGAAGTTTATTGTTTGCCATTTTTATAATATATTATTCCTATATAAATATAAATTTATTTTGGAAGCTGTGTTATTGTTTAATTATTTGTTTATTATATCGCTTATCATTATATATAATAGATAAATTGTATAAACCATTTGTTAAATTTGATAAATCTAAACGCTTAGTATTTGTTTCTTCTATTAATAATCTACCCATTATATCATATACTTCTATTTCTACTTTTAATCTTGTTTCTATAGTAATTATATTTTTAGTAGGATTAGGATATACGACTATTCCCAAGGATGAAATGTCTTCTATTGTTGTAGGCCATCCTTGTTGACAATAATTATACATTGATTGACATGAGGCATCCCAATCTGTGGTACAACAATAATCATCAACATCAATTACCCAAGCATAACAACCATCATTTAACCAGTAAGGTATTCCAGGTCCTCCATAACAACCTGCATCATATAAACATGATGTAGAATCTGAAACGTTTGCTGTAGGATCATAATTGTAAGCTGAAACGTCAGTACATCCTGCTACTGCTACTATACAACTATTATCATCAAAACATGCTAAAGGATTATAATTAACTGCTGTACTATCTGTACAACCTCCTATATAACAACAACTATTATCTAATGTGTTGGCTAAAGGGTCAAAATTAAGTGCTGTATTATCTGTACAACCTAAAATATAAGGGATGCAAGAGCTATTATCTGTATTAGCAAGAGGATCATAATTGAACATTGTTGAATCAATACACCCAAATATTACTGGTATACAAGACCCATTATCTGTATTTGCTAAAGGATCATAATTGAACATTGTATTATCAGTACAACCATAAATAAATGGAATACATGAATTATCATCTGTATTTGCTAAAGGATCATAATTGAACATTGTGGGATCAGTACAACCATAAGTGAAAGATATACAAGAGCCATCGTTTGTATTAGCTAGAGGGGCGTAATTAAACATTGTTGAATCTGTACAACCTAAAATTGTTTCTATACAACTACCATCATCAGTATTAGCTAAACTATTATAATTAATAGCAGTTGAATCAGTACATCCTAATAATTCTGCTATGCAAGATCCATCATTTGTATTAGCTAGTGGATTGTAATTAATAGCTGTAGAATCTATACACCCATTTATAATAGATACACATGAACCATTGTCAGTATTCGCATTTATATTGTAGTTAAACGCGGTACTATCCATACATCCATATATATATGAAATACAAGAGCCATTGTCAGTATTCGCAGAAGGATCAAAATTAAATTGAGTAGGATCTATACACCCATTTATAACTGGTGTACAAGAATTATTATCTGTGTTGGCTAAAGGATCATAATTAAAAGCAATCCCATCTGTACAACCAAACACTATAGGTATACAACTTCCATCATCAGTATTAACAGCTGCATTATAATTAAACATTGTATCATCCATACACCCATATACAAAAGGTATACATGATAATTGATCATTTGTGTTGGCTAAAGGGTTAAAATTAAATGCTGTAGTATCCATACAACCAATTGTAATTGCTACACAAGATAAATCGTCTACATTTGCTAAAGGATCATAATTAAATGCTAATGTATTTGTACAGCCTAAAATAATAGGAATACAAGTAGCAGGCATATTTGCTAATGGATTATAATTTAATGCTGTTGAATCCATACAACCAATAACTCCTTCTATACAATTATTACCACAATAAGGTATATTATTGTATTTATAAGGAAATTGTAACATAGGATCTGTCCAAGAATTTGTACCTCCTGATAATGTAGTATCTCCTTCAGGCCCTATTAAATAAAAACCACATTGATTTGCGGTTGTTGAAGCGTTTCCAGGAGCAAAAAACATCACTTCTACGGGACTCATTGAACTTAAACTAATTGTAAATGTTTGTGATGCTCCATCCATTGGTCCCATCATAAAGGGTCCTAATATATTTGTATCTTGTATTATACCTAACCATGAACCAAACCACCCATCTTGAGCTGCATCTGTAATTACTAATGTATATTGACATTGTAGTATAATATCCATTGTATTTGCTAATGGATTATAATTTGGTGAAGTTACATCTGTACACCCTAATATTATTGGTGTAACACATGAACTATCATCTGTGTTTGCTTGAGGGTTATATTCTGTAAATCCTGGGGTAATACAACCTAATACAACATTTGGTGTACAAGGAGCTACTGTGTATAATGTAGCAGTATCATTTCCAAAATTTGCATTTCCAGGTATTATAGATAAAATAGTATCTCCACAAAGAGTTTGAACTAAAACACTTCCATCTGCTCCTCCATAACATGAACCACATAAACCATCCCCAAAATTATCAAGTAAGGTAAATTCAATTACTGTACCATTAGGTACACATATTTCTGATACTACAGGTACTCCTGTTATTGAGTAAAGGGGTGATGTTGCTAATATATTTCCTGTTGTATCTGCAATTTCCCAAGAAGTTTCTCCTGGGTAAGTATCTGGTGTTACTGTTATTATTATATTTGATTCTCCGTTTATACAATTTGCAGGAGGTGCTTGACAAGAACCATCATCTACATTTGCCCATGGATTATAATTTAAAGCTGTTGGATCTGTACAACCTGGTATACATTCGTCAGTTGTAATTACTAATGTGTCTGTGTAGGAAGAGTCAGCTAACATACCTAAGAAATAATATGTTGTATTGTTTTGGGAGTTACTATATAATAAACCTGTATTTGAAAAACTACTTGGGTAAGGATACCAATTATTTCCTAAGTCATTAAGATTAGTTGATCTTGTGTAAGATGCCATCCTACAATTAGGATTAGCCATATTTGTCCATTTATAATGGACTTTGTTTTGTGATCCTTGACAATAATTTAAAACATAAAATGTATCTAAACCATTACAAGGAGGATAAATACAGCTCCCATCGTCGAAGGCAGCTGTTGAGTCGTAATTTGCGGCTAAAAGATCTAAACAACCACCATATGGGGGTGCACAAGGTGCAATATTTAAAGTATCAATATAACTTACACCAAAATCCCCTGCAACAAACATGATAGTATCTTGGCAATCATTTTGTATTAAGAACCAACCATCAGTTCCACCCCATTGACTTGCACTTAAACCATCACCATAAGAATCAAATACAGATGCAATAAATTGTCCTTGTACTGTAATAGTAGTATCATATAATTGATTTGTTCCTACAGCAGGATCTTGTCCTATAATAATAGGTGAACCATTTGGTGGAGTTAATTGCCAAGATGTTTCTGTAGGGTAGTCATCTGTCATTAACTGTATATTAATCCAACTATTTTGTGTAATACCTAAAAAAGGTATTAATAGTGTTAATAATAATAACTGTAATTTTTTCATAATTCTTATTTTTAAAAGGAGTCCATTAATATTTCATCAACTTTTCCCTGTACTTCTTCTTGAGTGGCTTCCATTTTCATCATAATATTAGCTTGAAATCTTCCTACTTCTTCATCACCATTAAAAATAAGAATAGTTGGAACTACAACAATTTTATATTTACTTGCTGCTTTTGCGTCTGTTTGTATATCAATAAATGTATTTTCGCAATCACTTAAATCGGCTATCCATGCTACTTTATTTACCTCATTAAATCCAGCATTAAATTGTACTGCACATAAACCACCATTTCCACATGGAGATTGACCATTTGCAGAACTTGAGATTATCATTAATATCAATAATAATAAATAACCCCCAAATATTTTCCATGTTGTATAATCTTTTTTCATAACTAATTTCTTCTTTTATCTATTTTTCCCCCTTTAACATATCTAATACTATCATAAGTACCATCTACATAATCTAATCTTTCTATTATGAGTACTATATCTTCTTTAATATCAGTTACATCGTTTTGGGTGGTTTGAATTATAGAGAACATGCTATCTTGATAGCTGATGTCTTCTTTAGTAGGGACCCACATTTGTTCTTCATCACTCCCTTCTTCTACTATTATTATTTCTTTTGGCCATACATTAGCAAGTACTATTGTACTAAATAATAATATTACTATAACCATTATAGATATTGGTGAGGATAAACATATATTTGTGTTCCTTAATTTCATTTTAACAACTACAATTATGTTGAGAAATTGCAATATTTGCTACTTCTAACTTACAAGCTAATTGGTTTAACTGTGGTGCATGTGTTACATTTGGATATTTACTATCCCATATTGATTTCTTTTTGCAAATCATATTACAAGGTTGGTCAGGGTTTGTTGAATTAAAATGTGGTAGATTCATAAAAGAATCCATAAAAGATGACATACCATCCCAATCACTTTGATTACACTGACCTTGTGAGGGAGTTTGTGTTATAAAAGATGAATCCCATACACCCATTTGCATTCCTGGGTCTGACCAATCTGAAACTCCTGTTTGACATACAGTACGTACTTGCCACTCATAAGTAGTAGAAGAAGATAAATCTGAAACACTAGTTGCTAGATTCGCTGGATTACTAACTGAAATAGCAGAACTAAAGGCCCCTCCCTGTTCTCTAATTTTAATCTCAAAACCACTTACGCTACTTGCAGGGGGCATTTTCCAATTTAACTGAGCGCTGTCCATACTAATATTAGATGTTGAAAGACCAGAAGTTTCTGGTGGATTACATCCAGTATTACCTTGTTCATTCATCAATTCTTTAATTGATTCTCTTATTATTTGTCTTAAGTTTGATTTTTTCATAATTTATTTTATCTAAGTCTGTCTATTTTATCATTTAACTTTTCAAGTTGTTCTTTAATTTCTTTAACATCTTCTTGAGTAGTCATAATTGTTTGTCTAACAAGTTGATCTTTCATATCAAACTCCATCCTTGTAATTACAGGAGCTGGTGGTTCTGGTAATCTTTTAGCTTCATCAATATCAGCCTGTAACATAAACCACATACCAATTATAGTTGCCATTGCAAATCCTATCCCTCCTAATGTTTTAATACTTACATTAAAACCTGTGTCTTCATTTAATTCTTTTGCCATATTAAAATACTCTATAATTTATCCCCGCACTAAAGCCGTGCCATTCTCTATTCCAATACTTGTTGTAAGTACCTTCTACAAATATACCTAAATTTTTATTTACCCAATGTCCAAATACAACTCCACCTGAGTAATCTAACCATTGACCTTCATTATATTTATGATAACTAAATTCTCCTCCAGCATCATAATGGTATGGCATGATATTACCCCAAGCATGTAGCCAACTCTTTTTGGTATACTTGTAGTAATCAGCTCCTATTACAAATGAATGTTGTATTGTATTTTTTAATTCGCTTCTTTTTTTTTCTGTATAATCTGCTAATACTTCTGGTATTACAACTGCTTCCCAAACTTCTGTGCTTGTTGCAACTGAAGTACCAGATGGATCTATATATTCAAACCCCCCATGACCATCAAATCTAACTTCATATCCTTCTTCTATAGCTAATTGAGTATAATGTAAATTACCATTTGATAATAACCATTCTTCTAATGGATCATAACCATAAGGTTCTGCTAATCTTTGAACTGCACCAAAATTAAACGTTAAGTTATCTACTTGTTGAGGTTTGTATATTATTCTTTGTGAAGCTTCAAAATATTTTATATCTGCGAATCCGTCTTCAAGATATTCTATTTTTATAAGAAAATGTTTGTAACAAAACTTTTCAGTACAACCATCACTACCCACATATCTAATAAAATGATGTTGGTCTAAATAAGTTTCACCTTGCTGTCTTTTATATTCTCCTTGAAATAAGAATTCTATTTTATTATTCCATCTACCAATTGCTGCTGCATCTGAGAATGTATTTTCTGTGCCAGTCTTAAATCTTTCTTTGTTTTCATATCCAAATTTCTTAATTTTTCTTATACCAAATAGTATTGAATAATCATAAGGTGTTTCATTAACAGTCTGCTGTAATCCATTTGTTACAGAAAAAGCATCTTGATCTGATAATGATGTACCCCCATTAACTGCTCCATAAATAGTACCAAACTTAAATAGATCTTTTATTTTTATTTGAGAACCTGTGTGTAGAGATTTTTGTGCACTTACCATTAAAGGTAAACAAAATAGTAAAATAAATAGTTTTTTCATATAATATTATAGTATACGAAAATAAATATAAAAAAAAGAAAGCAGCCCGGGGGCTGCTCTCAAGAACTTTAACGATGTTTGTCCCATTATACCCGTTGGTGCTGGGTGCCTAATTAGGCAGCCATAGCATACACTGACTCTTCAGTAGCTACAGTTTCTGTTGCCAGAAGTCTGATTGATGCTAATAAAGCGAAAGTTCCTGCTTTCACCGATTTAATCTGTGTGCCGATTAACGCGTTTGATCTTCATTATATCCTTACTTCCTGTCAAAGCCATTCACCCCCTAAGATTTAAAATGTAGTGGAGGTGGTGGGTTTCGAACCCACGTCCAAAAAAGCAGCTAATATAACTATTAGCGATCACTTATATATATAAAAGATTTATTATTAATCCAAATCTTCCCACTGAAGATCCCCTCCTTCTTCTCGTTGAAAGTTATAATCTTCAATTTCTGCCTTTAATATAGTTAATGCAAGGAGAATTTCGTCTTTTGTTAGTTGGGGATCCCTTTCTATATTATCAATAAGTATTTCTACTTGGTTTTGTATTTCTTCCATTATTCAATTAATTCATGATATGCTTTTACATATGCATCAATTTTAGAAAACGCATCATTTTCTTTAAGAATTTTTTCAGCTGTTGTTTTTACTTCCTTTCTTAGATTATAAGCGTTAGCTTCTTCTAAGATTTCTTCAATTTGTTCTTCCTCAGACATTTGATTTTTTCGTTCTACGTTTTCGTTTCTTTGGTATATCTTCTGGAAAGAGTTTATAATGTTCTTTCCAATACGCTCTTGAAGTACTTTCCATCTTGATTTTGTCAACCTTAGTTGTTCTTTTTTTTCTGCCATTTTCGTGATATTTAGGTGTTTGTAATTTTTCTAATTTTATAAATAATTTTTCTGCTTTATCATATGTTGTGTCTGTCATTTCTACTAGATAAGGGCCTTTATCTGTTTTGTCTAAATTATAATACCAAATAGAATCATCATACTCTCTAGTGAATTGTCTGGGTGCTTCTGTTATTTTTTCTGATGGTCTTCCTCTATTTTCTTTTTTTTCGTGTCTCATGATACTAGATTTTTTTCTAAGAATAAATCATTTAATGTTTTTGTAACTTCATGTATGTTTTTAGGATTAATAAATGATGCTTCTTTACCATACATAACTTGAAAATTATCAATCAATTCTTTTTCTTTTATTTTAGTTGAGGGTGATTGTATAAAATAACTTAATATTTTAACACCTTTCTTCTTAATATTACTTACAGCCTTTGCTGTATCTAATATAGCTTCATTACCTTTATATGAAAACTTACCTGATTTTTCGAATGTTGGGTAACCATCACTCATGTTTATTAAATAGCTGTCAAGATAATATGATGAATTTGGTATATACTCGTTTAACGCGTTTAAACATATTCCCTCGGGTGTTAAACCTTTTGTTTTATAATGACCTAATCGTCTTAAGTCAGACATTGTGTGTTTTTTACTATTAAAAGCTAAAATCAACAATGGTATATGGGCTGTTTTTAAAGATTTTGATAAATCATTACCTGTTGTTCTAACAGATATAGTTAAATCAATGTTATTCATGTGTAATGAAATATAACCTAATGCAATTGTATTAATTAGTGTTTGATTCCATTTAATACCATCCATACTTCCACTACCATCAATAGAAACATGTAAACTAATAGGTTTATAATTTGCCCTGTCAATCTTATAAAATAAATCTTCTTCAAAGCTAGCAGCATGAATTCTTCTAGGATCAATTTTACCAGACTTTAAACGATTTGAATGTAATGTTATTTGTTCATTTCTAATTCGTAATTTACGTAATAATTTTTTTCCTTTAGCAATACCCTCATCAATTTGTTTATTCATTAAATTAACTCTACCAAATACCTCATATAAATTACTTTCTATAATAACAGGTGTAATACCATCAATAACATGAACAGGTATGTTTGTGTGTTCGATTCCTTTATCATCAGTTGCTTTTACATTTTTTACATCAACTTTAGATTTTGAAATAGCTTCAATTTGTTGTTTTTGTTTTTTATTAACTTTTACTTTATGTATATTACCTTTTAAAAATTCTGATTGTTTGTTAAATGCTTTTTTAATTTCTTCTTTTGATGGACCTTTATTATTACCTGGTGAGTTACCTTTTGGTTTATTTTGTATTGAAAAATGTCTATTTAACACTTCATATATTTCAATGGCAATATCTAGTGAATGTTTAGTAGACGTTAGTCTACCTATATTTTCTAAATCAATTATCTTATTTACAGTTTTTAAACAAGCAAGTGCTTTAAGATCTGTATTTTTATTAAAAATATTAATAATTCTAAACATATAGGATTCCCAATTTTCTTCTCTATATTCTTTACCTTTTAATCCTTTATCTACTATTTTACTGTAATAGTATCTGTCATACATTGCCCTATAATAATCTTGATATCCAGGAGCATTGTTATAAACTAAATTATCTATGCGTCTATCTTCAATAAAATTTAACAACATTTCAATCCATCTACGACCCCCCATTAAATTAGTTTCAAGTAAACGATTTGCAATCTTTTTCAACACAAAAAAGTCAGTGTATATACAATGCGCAGATTCATGTAGCGCAGTACCTACTACAGCATCTAAGTTATGCGTATTAATCGTTGATGATATCAAGATTTTTTTACCATCTGTCATAGAATCACCATCATTATTTGCAATAAATTCAATAGGTATGTCTTTACCTGTTTGTATTTTTACAAAATTAGAAATTGCACGTTGTGTGTTAGCTAATTCAATTAAATTAAAATTGTCGTTGGTGTTTCTGGTTTCTTTTAACCAGTATGCGGAGCCTTTTTTCATAGTCTATTTGTGTTTATACGTCAAGATACGAAAAATATTTTGCTTCTCCTAGTTTTTTTGCGGAAGTCTTCAAATTATTTTTTCAACATATACACA
>Ga0209337_1001222_pt1 | contig 19831 bp, 24 predicted proteins | sample LinPmetageLP53_FD_184044 | JGI IMG/M metagenome (GOLD analysis project Ga0209337, IMG submission 184044) | Marine viral communities from the Pacific Ocean - LP-53 (SPAdes) (version 2) | ecosystem: Environmental > Aquatic > Marine > Oceanic | place: Pacific Ocean | collected 2010-02-08 | reverse complement strand
TGAATACCTGAAAGAAATCCGTAAACAGGTTTACCACTATTTATTGAATCAAGTTCAAAACTAACAACATCGCCAAGTTCTAAATTTTCAAAGTGTTCTATGCTTGCAGTAAAAGACATTTCCCACTTATTAAAAATTTTGTATTCTGCATATTTTACAAATAAACTACCTAAATTTTCTAAGCTATTTGTATCGTCTGAAACATAAAATCTTTCCCTTGTAACTTCAACATTGTTTTCTCTGCCTGTGTCATAATATTGGTTAGAAATTATCATTGATTCTTGTAAATTATTTATGATATTATTTTTTACTTTTTCCTTTCTTTCAACAACATCAACATCATCATGTATATCAGCTTCAAGCCCTGTTACAATTAGTTCTTTCTTTTTAGTTGTTGAATTTGTTGATAATTTTGCAGTAATTACTTTATCAGCTTTACCTTTGCCTGTATGATAATGGTATTTCATGCTGACGCTAGTTGCAATATCTTTAAAATCACTTTGCTTTATTTTTGAAGTGCTATTTTTAACAACATTTGTTTTATCAAAAGCAGTTATGTTTACTAACCTTTTTGGATTCATTTTTCTAAGGTCAATACTTTTTGCAACTAGATTGTCATCCCTATCAAATACAACCATTGAATGCGTATCTTCTGCAAACTGCATCAACATATCTTTAAAAGTTTTTTTAGAATCAACTTGTTCTCTAATTTGATAATTTTTACTATCACCAAGGTCATCAGCATTTAATGTTTTATCTGTGTTAATTTGTTTAATTTGATTATTTAAAACATTTATTGCAGTATCAATAGGTTTATCATCATTATCTATGCGACCATCACATTTTACATAGATGCCATCACCATCACCACCAAGGTTAGATTCCATTTCATTTGAAAAATATAAACAATGATCTAAATCAGTATTTAATTCATCAATAAACATTCCTTCATTACTAAATGTTGATGTATTATATGCACTATATAAATTTGTCGCACCTGAAAAAGTTCCAAAACCTTTTGTAAAATAATTAGGAAAACGAGAAGTTATAGGCACATCATTTTCACCTGAGGTCATGTATTTTGCAAAAATAACAACCTGGTCAAATCTATTAATTAACATATCTTCTTGAAATAAATCATCTTGCAATGTCCAATAATTTTTACCACTTAATATTTGATCGTTAAATTCATCAATTTCTGCAAGTAATGAATTACTTGTTAAAACATTTCCAGCATCATCCTCTACTTGATAATAATTACCTTTTGTTATTGAAAAAGTTGTAGATGTAACATCTAACAAAGCAAGCTCAACCCAAAAATCACTACTACCACTAGTTGTGCCATTTTTAAATACACCAACTATGGATTTTTTAGCACCAGAACTATCAATAACCTTATAATCTTTATTGTAAATTGTTTTAACTGAATTATTTGGTCTTTTAAATCTGCAAATTGTGTATTCAGAAGTGTCCATGCCATCATAAAACTTATCTGATCCACCTAAAGATTTTGGTATATTGCAAAACACATAATTATTGTTTAATGGTGAATGAACTGTTGCATAAGGTGGTAAATCATTTTCAATTTCATCAGTAAAATTTGGCATAATGCTATCACCTACTTTGTAATTAATAGCAGGATTATTTTTATTTCTTAAATACATTTCAACCTTTACTCTATGTTGAAACCTAGAATTGTAGTTAGTATAATTTGAATTAACGAAATTTATATTTCTAATTGAAGTCATACCAAAAGAAAAAGCACATAATATATTTACACCTTGTGATCCTTTTAATTTTTGCATATCATTTGTGTTAATAGCATAAGTTATAGCACCACCATACATGCCATTAAATAATTCTACATGAGATAAATTATCACTATAAAAATGACATTGCTTTTTATAAGAATAATTTCTGTATAAAAGATTATTTCTTGCACTTGCATCTGTGTTGTATGGTACTGATTCAAGATCTTTTACAAAAGCAGTTTTTGCCCTTGGTAAATTTTTATTAGTAACTCCAAAAGGTGTTTTTAAAATTTCAAAAGTTGGATAAATGCCTTGTGCATCTGAAATAACAGATATGGCATTATTCCAAAGCCATGTATTTGGAGGTACAACAACTGGATTGCCTATATGACGAAGTAATCCTGTTTCACTTTTATAACCTACCTGCAAAGCTATCATAGTTTCTATGTCACCATAAAAATTATTGTTTGAATCAAAACCTTTTAATTGATTTGAATTTTGCCAATTTACTTCTGTTAATTGCAACCAATCATCACCATTGTTATCAGTCATTCCCTTTACAGGCCAAGTTTGATAAATTCCGAATGGTGTTGTCATAGGGTTCATAAGGGTAATATTAAAATTGTTTAACTGCCCATTATCAACACCTAATTGAGTTTTTATATTTCTTAAATATTTAATATTAAAATCTGCATCTAAAGTAAAAAAAGATTTACTATTTAAACCAATTGTCCTGTCATCAATGGCTTTGAACAAGCCTTCATCAATGCGTACATATTCACTTTTTTCAGAATCATAATTGTAAATATCTAATCCACCACCATTAGAAGTTGAAAAACCTTGGCATATCTGGTCATCTATAACTAGATCAAAAGATAAATCAACAAATGAAACAAATTGACCTGCTAAAACATCAGTAGGTAAAAGAGAACTTTGTTTCATTATAAAAATAGTTGATCCCCTTGGTGATGTGTCGGTTGGGTTGTTAGAACCTGTAAAACCTTCATAATCAAATAATTCATCAGAGAAAGGAAATTTTAGTTTATAATTAAAACTTCTTTTGTCAAAAAGATAATTGATTTGATAGGTAGTATCTACCTGCACTAACACTCGGCCTTGACTATCAAGCGATCCATTGTTAACTATGAAAAACGATTTTTGCCCTTTAGTAGAAGCACCTGAACCACTTTGTTCTAAAACATTTTGTTGTTTATTTTTAGTATACAACTTTGCATAGTTCCATGATCCAAAAGTTTGGGGAACAAAATCTGTTCCATTTGGTAGTGTTCTTTGTGGTATATATTTTTCATTGTCTCGCCATAAAAAAGGTTCAACCGAAAATTCATAAATTGATTCTGAAATTGTGTTTGTTTTATTAACACCTGTTCTAATAGGATAAGAAGTTAAACCATTAAACCATTTTAGATTACAAGTTGAACCATAGAAATTAAACTCTATTATATATTGGCTAAATCTATCTGCATTGTTGATTTTTATTTTAAAACCTTCTAAAATTTCAACATTTGCACCTTTTTGAACTTTTACTTTTTTCTTTGGTACTTGCACACCTTTTTTTGCAATAAATCCACTTTTATATGTGTTACCATCATTATCAGTATAATCATAGAAAGAAGAAAAGCGAACAACACCACCTTTTAAACCTATTGCAGAATTGTTTAATGTAACAATTTTCCAAGATTCAATAGTTGGGTATATTGTAACTAAATCCCATTCTTGATTTGCACTTGTATAATATTTATTTTCACTAATTACATAAGCTAATAAATTACTTTGATAAGTTATGTTTTGATTTATTGGCAATTCTGAAACATCATTAACATAATAATCTACTTCATAAGATTTTCTAGTTTGTAAATGATTAAAAGTTGATCCATCCCATACCCATAAATATTTAGTGTCTTCTTCAAAATAGGTTTCACCAATAAAAGAACCATTTGCAGGCAAGGTTTCAACTATCACATCAACACTAAAAGCATTTATTTCAACATCTAAAAGAAATTGCTGACCAGATTGAGTTGTATTAGGTCTATAACATCCACTAAATGATAATGTTTTAAAATTAAATTGGCTTTCACCTTCTTCTTCTAAACCATATAAATGAAAATCAAAATTAGATATTTCAAAACCTAAAACATTTCCTTTATCAGTTACATTAATTAACTTTCCACTATTATCACGCAAATATTCAGTTAGTGCTTTGTAGTCATCCCCTACATCAACAACCTGCACACTAAAATCAACCTTTTCAAAATTATTTGCCCCAATATCAATAAAATCTTTATTACCATCATAATAATCTAAAACGATCATTGCATCATTAGATGGATCACCTGCATCATTAGCATTAAAATTACATTTAAAATCTTTTGTAGAATTGAAGCTTGTAAAAATCATAATTTAATCTTTGTATAAAATTGTGGTGATATTATAATAATAAGGTCTTCGCTTCACATTTCCAATAGTTAATCTTCTTACATTGTAAGAACCACTAGAATCACCATCGTTAAAAGGTTGTATTCTAGGTATGACAAGGGTAAAAGGGTTTTGCCTAATAGTATTTAACATTAATAGTTTAAATGTTTTAACATCATAATCATTACCAGAAAAAGTAAATTCACATTGATTAGATTCAACACCACCATTAACACTATCACCCCTTTTAAAAGAGTTGTCATCAGATCGTTCACTATATGAACTTTGTGAAACAATAGGTAAATAAGAATCTAAAGCAAATGTTTTAAATTCATGTGTTATACCTAAATAAATTATTTTAAGCAAACTCACCTCGCTCTTGTAGGTCTTTCATTATATCAACAAATTCATCCCTTTGGTTATTCAATATAGTAGTTATTGATCCTTCTGTGCTTTCACTTGACGTTATATTTACAACAGGGGAAAAAGAAAAGTTATTGCTAGTTGATCCATTGTTTAATGAATTAAGTAATGGCATATTTTGAGAAGCCACACCTTGATTTACAACAAACTCACCTGCTGATAGACTAGTTGATATTTTATCACCTCTTGGTGTGCCATTACCATTAACACGACCACCAGACAAACCACCATCGGCAAATTTTTGCTTGCTTATTTCTTGCACTTGCAAAGCAGTATTTGAAGCGATTAAGCCTGCACCAATAAAGCCTGGTGGTGTCGCACCATAAGTTGCAAAGGTTTTTGTAATACCTAAAGCACCATTAACCAAAGCTTCTGAAATAGCAAGTGCTTTATTCTTACCTGCAAAAAGTTGAGCAACATTGAAACCTGCACTCATAGCTTGCTTTGTAGTATTTAAAGTTCTTAACCTTTCTTGCCTTTCCATGTCCTGTGATTTTTTTGTAACATCATCTGAAAGTTTTGCATATTTCTTTATTATTTCTAATTTTTTTCTTTCCGTATTTTCTTCTAAATCCAACATAGCTACTGAACCAACTTCTAGCAATTCAGCTTTTGCCAACTTGTCTTCTTCTAATAATTTTTTTTCACCTTCTAATGTTTGACTTAATTTTTCAAGTTTAATTGATTTAATTAATTCTTCTTTTTCTGCTTTCTTCTGTGCATCAAGATCATCTTGTTTTTGTTTAGCTTGTGAACTAAATTCTTGGTCAACATTTTTTTGCTTTTCAACAAAAGTTTCATCAATAGCCTTATTAGCTTTTTTCAACTTAGGGCTTGATTTTGAAAACATTTTTTTAGCATCATCTTTTAAAGCTTGTTTTTCAAGTTGTAATCTTTTATCTGCTCTTTTTTTGTCATCTTTTATTTGACTTAAAATTGATTTATGATTTGCATCAACTCGCATCGTATTTATTTTATCTAAAAATGATTTTTCAGATTTTAGTTTATTCGCTAAAACTTGTGCCTGCTTTGATTCTTCAATTCTTGCATTGGATTGATCTTGTGTTAACTTTTCTTTTGCTTTTTTATTTTTTGATATTTTTTTACCTAAAACTTCATGGCTATCAATTAACTTAGCAGTATGATTAGTTAATCCTGTTATAGATTTAATGTCTTCTTCACTAAAGTTTCTTAGAGATAAATCAATATATTCTTGTGATATATCAGATTTAAGTTTTTCTAATTCTTCTAAATCTTTTTTTAAACCTGTGGCTTCTTCTGTTATTGAAACAAAAGCACCTTTGTTATCTTTACCAGCATTTTTATCAAATTTTTGTATTGTTCTTTTAGAACGTCCAAGAGCGTCACCATCATTTTCTTTTCTAGCTTTTTTTTGCAAAGCTAAATTATTTCTGATTTCTTTATTTACTGATCTTAACTGATCTTCTGTACTAGAATAAAAATCTGGCTTTGTTAATCCAAGTGCATCAGCTATTTTTAAAGTTATACCTAAAGCATCACTACCCATATCGACTAATATTTTAAAGGCTTGAAAAGCATTTTCCCCAAATGCTGAAATTTTTTCAGAGTTTTCAATAGTCCAACTATTCAAATCACCCATTAATTCAGTTAACAATTGAACACCTGCCCTCTGGCTATCACCAAAGGCTTCAAATAAAGAAATTGCAAACCCTTCCGTTGCACTATCTAACAATTTCATATCACCTTGCAATGTATCAAGTTGTATGTCTGCCATTGCTTTTGCAAAACCCTTTGCTTTACCCTCAGTCCATTTTAGATCTTCACCATACTTTCTTGTTTTGTCTGCTCCTTTAATTAATATACTTGCAGCAGTTCCAGCAGTTTGGCCAAATAGTTTAAATACTTTACTATTATCCAAACCTAATTCTGAAAGCACTTTCATTTTTTCACTAAATGAAGCAGTAGCTCGAACACCCTTTGACATTAAAAGTTTACCAACTCTTGATGTCTCATCACCAAGTCTATTAAATACTTGCCTTAATGATGTACCTGCCGTTGATGAATGTACACCATTATCAGCAAGAGTAGCAAGTGCAGATGTGGTAGTTTTAAAAGATATACCTGTATTGCTTGCACTTGTACCTGCAAATTTCATTGACATAGTAAACTTTTTCATATCAAGCGATGACATAGTGAATGACTTAGCCATGATGTCGGTGACCTTTGCAGTATCACCAGTATCAAGTTGAAATTGTTTTAAAGTTGTAGCAGTTGCTATTGCTGAATCACTTAATGTTTCAGAAGCACCAGAAGCTAAATTCATTATGCTAGCAGTTGAGTCAATAATTTGGTTAGTCTTGAAACCTAATTTACCAAGCTCAACAAAAGCATCACCTGCCTGTGATGCTGAAAAAACAGTTGAATTGCCTAACCTTTTAGCTTCATTAGATAATGCCTTAAATTCTTTTGCAGTTGGTTGCGTAACGGCTTTTAAATTAGCCATTGTTTGTTCAAATTTACCACCTTTATCAATAGCCATCTTATAAGCTTTTACAACTTCTGTAATTGCTATTGAAGCTAGTTTAAGCCCTGCACGAAAAGCACCTAGTACAATTACTTTAGCAGACATAACACTTTTTAGTTTATTAAGTATACCAACTTTTTTGTTAGATGCTTCATTAAACTTTTTTGATGCGTTTAAATGCTTTTGCTCTGCTAATATTTGTTTTTGTTTTGCTAATTTTAATTTATTAGTTGATAAAGCTAATTTTTCATTTTGCAAAGATAAATTCTTTTGCGTTATTATTAATTTTTGTTCCCTTTGGTTAAGGGCTTTTGATTGTATAGATAATCTTTTTGCTGATAACTCAGCCCTTTGTGTAGATTCAGATAATTTTAAATTAGCAAGCCCTAAACTTTTTGCATTTTGAATTGCTTTTTTTTGTTCTTTGTTTAGGTCTTTAACTTCTTTTTTTATTGCACGAATTTTTTTGGCAAAATCTTTTGTGTTTGCCTTAATATCAATCTTTATGCCTGCCACAATGTCACCTTTTTCTTTTTTGCTTTTCAGCTTCAATTAAGCTTTCAACCTTACTAGCAAGGTTAATCACTTTATGAAAATTATCACTTTGATCACAAAAACCACCTGCATTAGGTAAAATTTTATGATTGTTAAAAAATGCAAAAGCATTAAATAAAGGCATAACATTTGAAGCATCAAAAGAATTAGGACACCTCTTTAATATTACCTCACCTTTATCATCACAACTATCACAACCTACACCCATACAATCTGGACAATAATAAGACCACATGCCACGCCCTTCTTCATAACACCCCCAAAGGTGATTTACTTCGTCAGAGCAAGTATGTGATCGTGTGGCCTCACTCTTTCCGAAGTATATACATAGAAGGGCTATGAGTTTTTTAGTTCTTCATTCTTCAATGAATATTGGTCAACAAAGTAACTAAAAACAGGTTCTTTTATTGCTTGTGGTATAAAATCAAAAAAATCTGAATCAATTAAATTGTTTCTAAGCTTAATCTTTATTGGTTCGCCATCTTCATCAGTAACACCATCCCAACCTTTTAAAAACATAGTAGTTGCTAAATCTTGTGCTTCAATAAAGCCTTGATTATTGTTAGTAGATAAAACCTTTGAAATTTCACTTTCTTTGAAAGTGGTTCGTATTTCTAAAGTAACACCATCTAAACCTTCAACAGGTATCATCGTTGTATCATTGATGTCGGCTTTTTTTGTATTTAAAATCATTTTGATTTCCTTTGTGTGTGGTAAAAAAAATGTGTGGATTTTAACTCAAAAAGGCTTGCAAGCCATTATCCCATTGACCACACGACAACAGGATAAAACTAGTTAATAGTAAACAATTGCGAATTCTTGATCGTCAACTTGGCTAACTACATCAGCTTCAAATTCAAATGTAGTTTTTTTGTTCTGGTCTGCATTAGAAACAGATTGAATTTGTATTTTATCAAACACAATTGCAAATCTATTAAAAGCACCTTTATCAAATATGATTGCAAAGCCATCAATGATTTTACCTTCTTTAAAATCAGCATAAGCACCCCAATCGTCTGATGTAATTAGTAAAGGATTAAAACTAAATGATGGTCTTCTATCACCGATAGCACCTAGCTTAACGCCTGAACATGATGCCATTGATAATATTTCTTCAAGTTCATTATTTAAAGAAAAAGAAAAGTTTTGGAAATCTAAATCAACACCTTCAATTCTTATTCCAGAACATAAAGCAATAGGTGAATTAGTTGAATATTTAGTAACACCAATTGTATCAACTCTATCACCAATAGGATCACGTTGAGCCGATGCAGTTGTTGCAGTTTCGCCACCACTAAATGTTATTGCAGTTCCTGTTGGTAGTTGACCACTAACAACCTCATAGTTGAAATAAGTTTCGCTTCCTGTAAGGGCTGAAACAACTTTTACAACATTTGCAGGAGTCGCACCATCGGTTGCAGTTTCACCAACTGCGACTGCACTTGTTAAGCCTGTAATAAGACTATTTTTGTATAATGCACTTTTACCTGCAAAAGTAAAATTGGAAGCTACTGGTTGCCCTGCCTCGGTTGTGATCTCTAAATCACCTGCTACGCTATAACCTTCCCAAGCATAGTCATCACCCTCTTGACGATATGTGAACCATTCCCAATTATCAGACTTAGGATAATAATTTTTATTGGCTGAATCAGATACTGGTGAACCTGTTGTGTCTATTGTAAAGCCTGCCCCATCACTTAAAGTTTCACCAGAAACAAAAGCTAAAGTTTTCATTTCAAAAACTGCAAGTGAATTTTTCTTATCAACAAACATAAGAATTGCAGTTGCGTTACTTGTGCCACCTGTTAAGGTTGAAAAGGTTTTATATTCAGATGATGATGGTATTGATGATATATCAACTGCTATGGTTACGTTATTAACTGAACCCAATCCACAAGCCCTTAATGGTTTATCAAATTCATTAATAGAACCAGATACACCACTACCAGACAACCATCCCTCAAATGATGCTCCCATTCTTTGAATCCCTGCCACGTTTCCTGTTTTTGTGAAACTTTTTTTAGATTCATTGTTTTCTATCATATCAATTTCTAAAGTAAATTCAGGGCTTTGTTGTGGTCTAACTTTAAAGTCAACTCCATTAACTATTGCAGGGGTTTCACAATCATCCTGTAAAGCCAATCCTATTTGTCTATTGATCGAACTATTTAATTCGCATTGTGCCATGTTTAAAACTCCTTAATAATTTTAATTTTATTTTCTTGGCCTTTTAAATATTCCTTTGAAGGAATTTCTAAAACTTTTGAGCAAGTGTATGCTTTGTCTTTATAAAAAAACCTATGCCCACATTTAATTTGTATAATTAACATTTTTTACCCCTACTTATTTTCTGGGTCATTTTTTAATTGTCTATAACGTAAATTAGTTGTAACTGCTATTCCACCATAAGAGCCTTGACCACCATTATCAACATAAAAATCACTTGAAATATATTCAAAATCCATAGCTTCACAATTAAGATAAACATTGTTATTAATAAATAACTTAAATTCAGTTTGTGCATTAGCAGTATTATCAATAAAATTATTTTCATTGCATTGAACACTAATTAAAAAAGTTATTGCAATATTGTTAGTAAGATAACCTATTGTTGTCTCATCATCATCAGTAAGTTCTTCACCTAAAACAAATAGTATAGCACCTTTACCATAATTAGTACCTTGTATCTGGCCTAAAGAAGTCAAACCATTATAGGTATAATAACCAAATGTAGTTAATTGCGTTCTAAGTTCATCAAGGCATTTTTTAAGCATTTAATTAACCTTTGCAGTATATGCAGGGAAATAATCTGCATCTTTTATAAAATGATTCGCACCAACTAGTTTATCTTTTTGATTAAAATCTTTTTTAAACGCATCCAACTGCATTTGCCAAGGATCAGTCACTATACCTTGTGTAACTTCTTGCACATTTTGACCAACTAAACCTTCTGCAACCTTCATGCACACATCAAGAATCATTAATTCCTTAACTTCACTAAGTACATTGGATTCATCTGGTAGATCATTAACATCAACATCATAAAGACGAACTTTTTTATTGTAAAACTCATTACCTAAACCTAGATAGTAAGTTAAATCTTGGTTAACTGTGTAAAGTACCTTTGGAAACCTTTTAAAATCATCAATTGTCAATATCATTTCATTGCCCTTCTAGCCATAAATTCAAGCCATCTATTAGGTGACTTGTTAAAGTTTTTTTCAATCCAATTATCAGCTTTTATTCCACTAATTTTATGACCTTTTGAAAACCATTGTACACCATTTACTTTAAATGCTAAAGCTTTTTTCTTTGTTGGTGTTATTTTTCTTTCTTCTGTTCCATAATAAAGATATGAAGCATAATGTGTATCAGATACTATTTGACCTTTTAGCTCATTTGGTTTTTCTGGAAATTCAACAGACTTTAGTGAATTACTTAAAACACCTGTTCTGTTTTTGTATCTATGTTTAACCTTTGATATTTTAGTTAATGACTTAACCATTTCACGAAACCCTAAAGACAAATCAATTTTATTTCGACCACCTTTATCAATAGTCATTACATAATCAATTAATCTTGTAAAGTTTATTTCTATCATAATAAAAAAAGGGCTTTTACACCCTTTCACCCTTATCAACAAAGGATTTGACTAAAAATTCTTCACGCAAAGACTCGGCCTCATAATATTTCCAACCTAAACTATCAAAAGAACTCAATCCCTTGCAATAAGTGAACACATCAACTCGCCTGAATTGTCTTTTTCCCCTGCCTTTGGAATTTTTAGTCAAAATAATCATTAAGCTACTATATCAAGATCTGTGATGCCGAAGATTCTATAAGAACCATTAGTTTCACGTTGTTGTAGTAACATATTAATGTTCAATGGGTATTCTGTACCAAATGCAGTTGCAACAGATTTAGCAGGCAAAGGATTATGTACCACACCACGAATTGATTCAGCACGTTCGTCAATCAAGTAAACTGATGTTTCATTCGTTCCTGTGCCTTCATCAAATGGTAGAACCTGAGTTCCATTAACTTTAACACCAGCTTGCTTTAATGGTACACCATTGTAGTCCATAACATATTGACCTGCATTGTTAGGCACTAAATTAATAGTTCCAAGTAATCCAGCTCTTGATGCTTTTTGAAATTTACGATACATAGCAGTATTCATATAAAAAGCTTTTTGTGAATCTGGAAGTTGTGCGTCCATTTCAGTAATTGCTTCATCAAGTTTACTAATTGACAATGCACCTGTTCCATTATCAATGGTTGTTCCATTGTCAGTAGTATATTTTTCAAGACCATCAAAGCCATCGGCATCAACTGATGTATCACCTTTAAACAATAACTCATTTAAAAATAAACCCATTGAGCGACCTTGTTTTTCAATCTGGTCTGCTTTTTCTACTGCATTAAATTGGTCATCTAAGCTAACTAATGAAGCAATTCGGCCAAACTCTTTTGTGAGTTTTGCGTTAGTGCCAGCAGTAGATGCAACAGCACCATTCAATGAACGTGTTGATGTAGTTGGTAGACCTGTTTCTTTAAGCCAAGTCAAAGATGCTTTTTCAGTCATTGGAAAAACATTAAGCACTTGTAAAAGTGGTGTAGCTTGTCCAATTCTTGAATATACTGCTGATGTTAGTGGATCAAGCCCACCAATTATTGTTTGATATTGTGCGAAAGTTTGTGACATTCTGCACTCCTATTTTAGTTAATATGGTTAATTGCCATCAAGGTCTTAGAGTTATAGAATGCCATCAAGGTCTTATCTATTATAAAATATATACTATTTTAAAAATTCCTCAAGTTGTTTTCGCTCTGAAATAGTAGAATTTGAACTTGCACTAAATGAACTTGTACCCTTTTTCAATTCACTTTTCTTTAGTTGTGGTTCATCTTCTAATAATTTAACTACAAAACTATCAATAGATTTACCATCATTTGAAAGTAGTTTACCTTCTGAATCAAATGCAACATCAAGTGAATAAGCCTTTACCATTGAGTCTGTGGAAATCATTCCAGCTTTATCAAATGCAGTTTTTAAAATCTTAGCTTTTTTATTGCCTTCGATTTCTTTTTCTTTTGCTTTGGCTTTTTCACTTAAATCATTAAACGAATTAGTTAAATCACTTACCTGTTCTTTTAATGCTTTAATTGTTAACTCTTTTTCATCATCTTTAAAATCAGAAGTTTTTATTTCTTCAAATTCTTTTTGTTTAGACGTTAAAGATTCTCTAAGTTTTTCAATCTCTTGATCTTTTTCAGAAATTGATAGTTTATAGTCTTTATCATCTTGATTTGCTTTCTGTATGCGTGAAGTAATTGCACCTATCAACTCATCAGAGTTTTCAAGTTCACTTACTTTATCCATTGCTTCTTTAAATTCCATGTGTTCTGCCTTTATGTGTGTGGTTATGATAAAAATATAATTTATTCTAAATCAATGCTAGTTTCAATTACTTTTTCATTGTTTATTTCTGCATTTTCGTATTGGTCAACTTCACCAGAATTTAATTGGTTAAATAGTTTAGTTATAAACATAGCTCTGGCTTTGTTTTGTGTTTCCTGTGAAAAACCTGCTTCTTCCATTTTTATTATATCTTCTAAATCTTCGGAAGTTGTAAAAAAATCAAATGTTTCATTGTAAATTACATTAGAAGTTAAACTACCTTCAAAATAAAAAGCAAAAGAATTTGAAACCCACCTTTCTAAATCCATTATACTATTAACTTTTTTAGAAAGTTTTTCTTGTCTCTTTTTATCATTCCATCGTTTAGATTCTGCACTTTGTTGAGTGCTAGAATTTTGAATAGAAAGATTGTTAACTTTCATAACTTCACTTTGAACCTCTGTTCTATCTTTTGCAATTGAATCACTTGTTGCAACATCAGGTGATAGATAGAATGGTGCTTCATTACCTTCTGGTATAAATAAAGTTGAATCCACTTCTAAATTTATATTTCCCTTTTCACCATACATTACCAAGGTGTTAAAGGTGTTCGTAAATTGTTGTTGATTAATTAAACTATTTTGATTGTATATAGCTATTGATGTTGTGGCAGTATCTAAATGCCTAGAAAGTGGTAATCTTTGTTTATTCCATTTCTTAGTTGTTGAATACATATAAGGTGCTGAAGTTTCTAATTCTTCACCTGTAAGGTTTCCAGAACCATCAGTTTGGCAAGTATACCAAGTTCCATTTTTTATATAATAGCTTCTATATGTAGTTTCAATTTCAGATACTCCAAAATTCAGTAAACTTTGTGAACTAGTTACATTTTGATATTTTAAAAATATAAGTCTGCCAAGTTCATCAAAAGCATATGATTTTATATTTCTTGGTTCAACATAGAATACATAAGGGAAAGCCCTATCATTTAAGGCTTCAAGCTCTGTGTCTATATCAGAATCAAAGTTATCCATAAAACAAAAAACGCATCCTAATATTTCAGCTTTTAAATCTATCTCTTGAATTACATTTGTTAGGCTCGCACCTGCCGTATCTGCATTATTAATAAATTCTTTATAGATAGTATCATTACCTTCTGAGCTTCTCGCAACCTTATGGCTAAAGATAGGATCGTTTAAGGAGTCAACTACTGGTGCAAAAATATTTCTGTAATTAGCAATCTTTTTTCTGTTTTCATAATCTTTGTCTTTTTCTCTTGGTGATTTTATCAAATAATTTTTATTGTAAAAACCACCACTACCAAAATAACAATCATTTAGTAAATCATAATTGTTAATATCGTTAATATTTAATTCTACAAGTAATTTTCTTCTAATTAAGTCTTGTTCTATTGTGTCCATGTTTTACCTACATTGTAAAGATTGAATTAAAGTTGTCACCTGATTCAATCCTGTTATTTTTCAAAAATGGTAGCATTCTCATATTAAAATTATCAAAATAATCTGGTGAACGTCCATTCATTTCTTTTTTCCATTCTTTTTTTGGTATTATTTCAAGTTTGCCATCTTCATCAGCTCGCCAAGTTTTTAAATTTTCAAGGTCTTGAATCAAAAGTTCTTTTTCTTTAGCTTGTAAACTATAATCAAACCACACCTCGCCAGATTCCATTAACTCTGCAAACTTATATGCACATTCTGTTTTTATGTTCTTATAGATTTGATTCTTTGCTTTTCCGTTGGCTTTAAATTCTTTTGATCCTGAAATATGGCCTGTAAGCCCTTGGCCTACACCATCGGCATCAAATATAACATTGGAACCCTTCACCCTATGTTTCTTTTTATATGCTTCTAAGATATGCAAAACCTGTTTTCCGTTTGATTTATTAACAATCTTTAAATCTTTAACTGCTAAACCTTCCCAATAAAACAAAACATATTTATCACTACCTTGATAGGCTATATCAGCAGTAATCCATTTATCATCACCATCAACATGATTGTTTTCAAACATAGATGTGATTGAGTCATCACTAATCATTCTTGTTTCATCGTCATCATAATCCCAATTACCATAAAATAATCGCTCACGCTTTACTTTATCGGGTTCATTCCTTAGTTTATCAATATAAGATTTTGGAAGGTGTGGATTATCTGTTGGCAATGATTGAATATATTTAACACCTTTAACTTCTTTTTTATCCTTCCAAGGCTTAAAGAAATGTCTATACAACCAGTTTTTAGTTGGGTTCGCTGAAACTAATACTTTATCTTTTATACTATATTCGTCATTTTTCCATCTACCTACACGAAGGTTAAGGTACTTAAATGCTTCACGATGTATGCCACCTGCCTCTTCAAAGAAACCACAAGTATATTCCGTTGATCCTAAGTCATGAAATTCTGGATCCTTAGGTTTAAATGCTACATCAATTAAACAAATTTCAGATCCGTTATTAAACTTAACTATGTTGTATTTACCATCTAGCTTATAATCATCATTATATGATAAACCCCAAAGCCTACAAACTTCTACAAGTGTTACATAGGTTGACATCATAATTTGTTTTAACTGATCTCTGGCAATAAAATATCTAGTTTTAGGATATGCAAAACACATAAACAAAAGCCAAACAACACCAAGAAAAGTTTTACCACCACCTGCACTACCACCATATAAAATTTGGTTAATCTCTTTATTATTTGGATGCAAAAGGTTTAAGGCTTTAACTTGTTTATCAGTTAAATCCATTAACTCAAAATCCTGTCTTTTAAACAAAGAAATTGCTATTTTAAAATTTTCAGTTATCAAAAGCTAAAACACACCTTAAAATAAATAGTTAAAAAGATTAACAAAAATAACAATAGTATTTTATGTATCATCATACAGGGCTTGATGCGTTTAAGATTTTGTTTTTTATTTCTTCATTTCCTTCAATCATATAGGCATAATGATATATTTCATTCATTTTTAATTGATAGTTAAACAATTCATCTAATTGATATTGGTTTGAGTCTTTAAGTTTTTGAATCACACTTCTAAAAATGTTTTCTTTGTCATCTCGCATTTTTTAATCTCCTTTCCAGATAATCAATATATTCGTTTTTTCTTTTCATTGATCTACGCAGAGAATCAATTAGTAAATTTTTAGCATCAAAAGTATCAAGAAATTTTTGCTTTTCTTTTTTAATTATTTTTTGAGCTAAAGTATTTGGTTCACTCATTTAACTTTTCCTGAATTTATTTAATTGCTTTAATAGTTCAATTGGCATAGCATCATAATTAAATTCAGAACTTTCAACTTGGTTGTCGACAACTTCTTTGCGTTCTATATAACCCCTGCCCCTGCCTTTGGTCTTTAAATAAAAAATTATTGAAGTTTCTTTTTTGTCTTTTATATTTTCAAGCAATTTTGTTTCTGCAAAATCAATAACATAATTCTGCATTGAATCAACTTCATTTGCAAAAACTTTATCGTTGTTATAATATTCATAAAAAGTTGATCTATTTAAACCAACTAACTTACAAGCATTTGTTACAATACCCATGCTTTGCTCTAAGGCTTGCATAAGTGCTTTTTTATTGTGTTGGATTTTGTTGTCTTTATTACTCATTTTTAAACCTTCTTTACATATTTTTTAAATGATTTTAAAGGATAAAAGATTAAACTATTTCTATAACCACCTTTTATTAATGGTTCTATTGGTGTAACTCCATGAACATTTTTCCAAGCAGGATAAACAAGCATTGAATTATCGGCAGAATCCATTGTGGCATCATAATCAGGTACATGAAGATTACCACCTTTTGCACCTTGCTTTTTTGTTATAATAAGGTTAACACAATTTTTTAAATTCGCATTATCTCTATGAAAAGGTGCTGATATATTATAATTAGATATTGAACTTGTAAACAAATTGCCCAATCTAAATTCCTTTGGAACATTTTCTTCTATACATTTTTTTTGAAATTCATATTGCTCTGGAATAATTTCTTTTATAATTTTTTCACCTTCCCTTAGTGCTAGCAACATTGCTTTTATAAAGGTCTTTGCTTTTGGTTCGTTGTGGACTGATGACATACTTGGGTAAGGTCTTCTCATGTGAGGTCTTGGTGGTGTAGCTCCAATTATTGTCGAATATTGCTGAACTTTCTCTGTTTGACCTTGCTCACCTGATGTTCTATTCATTGAGGATTTAGGAACATTTTTACTTCTAAATTCTTTATCAGCAATTGAAATAAAATTATTTAACTTTTTAGAATACTTTGGTAAATCCTTTAAGAAAAAACCAACTATTTTTTCGCCTTCATAAAATAAACAATCTTCTTTTATGTTTGGCTCTTTAGGTTCGCAAATATCGCCAATCTTGATATTGTGATTTACTTTTTTTAATTGTATTTTTTTCATCAAAAGTTTTTCGTTTCATAGAAAGTTATTTGGTTTTGAAGTTTAATCATAATTTTTGTTTTTCTTCTTTGAGTTTTTCTATTATCATTGAACCAATATAAGCGTCTCTGTCTCTCCAAAATTTTACAAGATTGCTAGCTTCATCATAATGCTCTAAATCAAATTCAATCTGAATAGCTTTCTTTACACCATTAGTTAAATCATTTAATTCATTTGATAAATCTTCATCATCTAGCGATGAATAATCTGGTTCATCTGAATCTATTAATTCAAAATCATAAGGTTCAAATCCAAAATCAATTAAATTGTTTTCCTCAAAGTGTTCAGCAAGTAATTCAAAATCAAATTCACCTGTATTTTTGTTAAGCCTAACATTTAATTCTTTTTCTTGCTCTAAGTTTAAATTGACTTCAATAGTAGGAACTTCTTTCCACCCTAATGATTCCATTGCTTTAAGCCTTTGGTGACCTCCAACAATTATATCATCCCTGTCATGATGTTTATTTACGACAATAGGCTCAACACATTCAAAAGTTTCAAGCGACTTTTTTAATTGCTCAAAATCTTTATCACTTATTTTTCTTGGATTGTAATCAGCTTTTATAAGCTCATTTATTTTTCTGTTTACTATTTTCATATTCTTGTACCTGACCACTTTTTAAACATTGTAAACGTATTTTATCTGGCTTATATTCATTAATATAATATATACCATCCCTGTAAGCTAACGCATCATAAAGATCTAAATTTTCTTTAATTAAAAAAACTACATGATCTTCGATAAAACCTTTTAACTCAATAAACTTATGTTCATTTTTAAAATCACCTACATTTAAAGGGTCGACACAATCAAAATATCCAGAATAAACAAAGTCAACATTTTCTAAACTTTTTACCACTTCATCAAAAATATCAAACATCCTTTATATCATGTATACCTTCAAGATCAACAATAACCTTGGTATCATTGTCAAAATTTATTGATATATTCCCTTGGTTTAACTCTTTACCTATTTTTAATAAAGATGTTGCTAGATAATCAATAAGGGCATTAGTACCCATTTCTTGATTAAAATTTGCCATCTGTTTTGATAATGATTTTATATGTTCATTCATCATTCTTCCCTTTTATACCTAAAGCTTTTTTAAATTTACTTTCTAAATCTTTTATATCTGGATCAATATTTTTTTCAATCATTATAATTATATGGTTTAACTTTAAGTTAAGCCAATAATCTTTGCTTTCTTTTAAATGCTTTTTACATTTCTTTAAAAGTTTATTTGATCTTTTTTGTTTATCTGTTAGTTTTTTCGGCATAATGTATCTCTTAAATTTAACAAAAATTGACATAATTTGCTTATTATTTATTTATTATAAATATAATTATTTTCATTTTTTTACCTTTGTTGGTTTTGGTTTACTTGGTTTTTGTTCTTTGTATTTAGTTGGCTTTACTTTGTTCATTTTGTTCCTTTGGTTTGTATTTTTTTTATATACGATTAAAACATTGAGTAAGCACCTGTACCTGGACAAGAAACCTCACTCACATTAATTAGATTTTCTAAATTGCAATTTTCTTTTTTAGTTTGTTTATAAAACTCAGCAAAAACTTTAGGGTTTTTATAATATGGCTCTTTTCCGTTTATTTCTTCACCTTCAATCACACCATCTATATTTATTATTTTAGCAATAACATTAGCCCAACAATTTCTTTTAATCCAAAATCCAAATTGTTTATTGTTTTCATAATACATTGAGTATATGTTCATTTTGTTCCTTTGGTTTGTATTTATTTGTTAACCTTTTAACAAATTTTCGCCTTCTGCTGATATGTAGAGTATATATTCATAAGGCAAGCAAGCTTTAAACACATCATCTTGCAAATCATTAATTTCTATATCCTTTAGCTTTACAGCTACTGAATCTTTCTTTAGGTCGTTAGGCGTTACAATAATTAAGCTTGATATTCTCATTTCTCTACCTTGCTTTTATTTATTTGTTTGACATCAATTCACTATAATTAAATTTGTTACCTAATGAATCAATAATATTTGTTTGCTCAGCACTAAAGCTTATTAGTTTAGTATTATAAATTTCAGCATACTTAGGCACATTGATTTCATTTTTAGCAAATAAAATACCCTGTTTTTTTATTTTCCAATAACCAGAATTTTTTTTTGTTGGGTCATTGTTTTTTGCCTGCTCTATGAATCCCCAATATTTTAGTTTTGAAAAATCATTGCTACCTGTTTGAGATATATCTTTCATTATATCACTTACATGATTAAAACCACCTGGTAAACTTGTCATTTTTAACAAACCCCTTGCCATTGCA
>Ga0209337_1001221_pt1 | contig 19833 bp, 25 predicted proteins | sample LinPmetageLP53_FD_184044 | JGI IMG/M metagenome (GOLD analysis project Ga0209337, IMG submission 184044) | Marine viral communities from the Pacific Ocean - LP-53 (SPAdes) (version 2) | ecosystem: Environmental > Aquatic > Marine > Oceanic | place: Pacific Ocean | collected 2010-02-08 | reverse complement strand
CTTGCCGTACTTCTGCAACCTTCTCATTATATCTTTTCGAATGTAGCGGGCAACCCACATAAGATATTTGTTATCTCCGCTTGGATCGTTCTCTCTAACATAGTCGATTGCTCTGGCTGCACCGTCCTTCAGGGTCTCAATTTGTGTAGCTGACATCTGGTCAATTACATCTTTAACTCTGAATTGCTTCGCGCCTTTGTTAAAGTTCTGAGCGTAAGCTAATGCATCGGTGTAGCGGCTTTCAACGAGAAGTTCTTCGTTAATGTAGTTCTTCCATATTTTATTAAAATTAGTCACACCAAAGTCCTCGCTAATTCTTGAGCTTCTTCGTCACTATAAATAGTATGAACTTCAGCACTTAGCCCATTTACTTTGGCCTGCATGGTGTTCGCTTCTTCACGAGCTTGGCGCACTCTTTCCTCAAATTCCTCTGGTCCAGAATATTCTTCTGAGTCCAGCCTTTGCTGGTGTCTTCTAATTAATTCTTTTTCTGCAGGTGGGGCTGAGAATATTAAAACTAATCTCTTGCCTAATCGCCTTGCAACATTGTTTAGATCTTGCTCTCCGCGAGATCCATCAACATTAGTAATATCAGTGACTAATATGGTCTTATCTGCATTTCGAAAATCTGAGATTTTTGTGCCATAAAAATTTCCGGCGTATTCGTTTGTGTTAAGTAGGTTTCCTTTTTCAAACTCTGATTTCCATTCTTCTTCTGTTGTAAACTCATACTCTGCATCAGTGTCGCCTCTTGGAGGTCTGGTTACAAAGGAGACTATCTCACCCCAACCATTTTGCTTAAAGATATTCTTTTGTCTGGATTTACCAGAGCCCGAGGGGCCGAAGATTGCAAGTATCGTACCGCCATTTGATTCATTCAAATAGTCTTTCCAAGATTCTAAAAGATTTTTCATTAAGAGGCCAGCTTCCTCGCTGCCAGTAACTTGACGTTAACCACCCCATTAACCCTTAAGATACTTCTTGTCAAAAGAGAGACATAATGTTCTAAGGAGTTGTTGCCCTTCATAAACTTAATTTTGATTAACGATTTCTCTCGTGAAAGTCCAGAAATTCTTTTCTCAACTGCTGTGGAAACAATAGTTACACCATCGATGGCTCGAATTTCTGTATATACATCATCGATCTTCACCGTGTCTTTAATAACAAGAGCAGCTTGGACTTCATAAACCTGAGTTACTCTTGCTTGATGTCCTTGTCGTTCGGCATCGTCTTCAACTGCTTCAGATAAAAAATCTTGAATTTCTTCAACGAGTACTTGCTTGAATTGGTCACCGTCATACACTGGTTGACTTATGTCTGCTGGTTGTCTTAAAGCAATTTCTTTTTCTATTGTTTCTTTAAGCCATTTTCTTGTTTCTTTCATGCCCTGCTCTCCATACAATTTGTACCTAACTAACTAGTTGATTTCTTAATGAATCGTAACCGATATTCCATGCTTATGTTTTAAATCGGCGTCAATGATTCGTAATAAAGAAGTGTGACTCTTTAAATAAAGACTCTGAGCTTCGTCGATCAAGTATTCTTGTTTCTGTAATTCAGGATTATATTTCTTTTTGCCAAGAAACAACTCTGTTAAGAACTGGACCATTTGATAAGTATATGTGTGATATTCAAACAATGAAGGCAACAGGTCTGACTTCCAAGCGGAATCTTTATCAACGTTGTCTTTGATTAAATGTTTTATCAATCTCTTGATGGCAACAATTTCTGAGATTTGATGTTCGAGCATTTCTGGAGATATCCAGTATTTCTTGTTTACAAACATTTATCCCTTCAAAACTTGTTTATAATTCTTTTTTAATTCCTTTTCAATGATCGAGGGCTTTCCAACGACAATAATATCTAATCCAGCTTGACCTCTGTTAAGGTAGATTCTGGAAAATTCTTGTCTAGGGTCTAGACCTTCGGGCATATATCCTTCTTGAAGCTTTTGGTGCACATCTACATCAGACCTCACACAAACAACCTGTTCTGGATTTACAAATACTTCTCTCAACGAAAATGTTCTATTGATATCGTTTGAATGGACCTTCGTCGATTCAAAAACCTCTACAAATTTAACTACCATTGTTAATAACCTCCTTTTCAACAATCGGATATATATCTTTCTTATAGGCAGACCACCTATCCCCATCATACAAGATTGTGTAATAATCTGGATTTGTCGTCGTCTCTAGTACAAGGACGTGCCTTGGAACCTTCGTTCTACAAAAGGCGCGTGGCTGATCCGAATGCCGCAACAATGTCACGTCTGCCGGCAGGAAGACCAGATCTCCAACCTTAATGTCCCTCATCAGCAACCTCTTCTTCAGCCGCTTCTATCTCTTCTAAGATTTGGTCAACTGTGGGCTCAACTGTATTTGACTGCTTGTTCGCCTCTTGCGAAAGCTGGTTTATAACCTTGCCATAACCCATTAGAATTTGCAGACAGTCATCGAGTGTCTCAGCGGCTTGAATGAAATTCTCTTTCGTTTTCGTAATCTTATCAAAAACCTTAGAAATATCAGACATGTCCTTTGAGTATTTTAACATACCAGAACATTCATCAAGATCCGGCAAGACGAGCTTCTCTAGGCTTTCGGCAGCTTCATCAACAATTCCTGCAACCTTTTTTGGAACTGTCTCCAACTCATGAGTTGTCTGTATAGTAACTTTCATTATTTTCTCCTTATACTCTGATAACTATATAACAATTTTAACGTTTTGTCAAGTCTATTTTTTAAAATTTTTCAAGTGTCTTTCTTCACACTCGATTGGGGACGCTTCCCCAACTGGTAAAACCAGATAAGTCTTCGATCCTTTTGCAGCAGAAGTCACAGGGCGGTCATTTGACGCCACAACCGTGCACAACTTATTGCAGATTTGCTTTGGCGCTGTCTTTCTTCCTTGAACAAGCTGACCATTTGCATAAACTGGGTCGTCATTTGTTGCAGCTAACACCTTTTTTGTGTAAACATTCTGACACATGGAGATAAATTGCTTCTTTGTAGGGACAAAATCTGGATTTGTTAAAATATTCTTAATAAGCGACTCATAGTATGGAGGGTGGGCTGCATAATAATGTGCGCAAACCTTTGCGACCTTTCGCTTCTCATCATTATATTCTTTAACCCACTTTTCATGATCACTAGACATTCTTTCTACAATAGAAAGTTCAATATCCTTAAGTGCTGACATCTGTTTTGGAGTTAAGCCGTCATAAGCGTGATAATAATTCATCAAAGATTCTAAAAACGACTTTGCATCCGATGTAGGTGCGTCTTTAATCAAACTTCTGATAAGTAAAGGTATGCTTTCGTCCTGTATTTTTGGTTTATGAACTTTTTTATAGCTCTTATAGTAAAGGTACGAAGACATTTTTCAACCTCGATTATCCCCCAGCCACAATCTGTGCCCAAAGTGCAGCAGTTGATAATCCAACAATGCTAGCGACGAGCATCCAAATGACTTTTGAAGAGGAACTCTTCCAGTTTTCCAATTCTCTCAATCGAGCGTAAATTCCTTGGTCTGGATTATACACAGCTTCTTTAATTTTTTCAATTCCAATGGCCATTTCCTCTTGTTTTTCTTTCATAGACTCAATGGAATCCATCAATCTTTCGATCTTTCCATTAAGTTCTACAATCTGATTCCAAGTATCTCGGAAATTAGAATTAAAAGGTGTTTTTACATCATCACTCACAATATAGGCCCCTTGAAGGTTCTGCATATAACTAGTTTCGCGACGAATCTTTACACTTCAACAATCGCATAATTTGTAGTTAATAATGTAGATGCTGCTGAAGCGGCATTTTGAAGTGCGGTTCTTGTAACTTTGGCAGGATCAATAACCCCTTGTTCCACCATATTAACTAATTTACCATTTGCGAAGTCCCAACCTAAGTTGTCATCTGCGGTCTGAACAAGAGATAAAATCAAGTCTGGGGACTCGCCTGCATTTTCAGCCATTTGGCGAAGAGGTGCTTTCACTGCTTCGAGTACAATCTTAACTCCTAACTCTTGATCTTCATTTTCAGTTTCGACTTGTATGCCTCGTGTCGCCCTCAGAAGAGCTACGCCCCCACCGGGAACCACACCTTCTTGTTGCGCGGATGTAACGGCCTCTAGGGCGTCTTCAATGCGGTGTTTCTTTTCAATCATCTCAACTTCTGTGAGACCGCCGACACGAATAATTCCGATGCCGGACGCAAGACGAGTAATTCTCTCTTGGATACGCTCGCATTCATAAACTGAGTCCGTTTGTTCTAATTCAATTTTTAAAGCTTTCATGCGCTTTTCAATTTCGTCTGTGTCACCTTTGCCGTCGATAATCGTTGTAATTCCTTTAGTAATATCAATGCTTTTGCAGCGACCTAAGTCTTCAAGCTTCGTATCTCTTAACTTGGCTCCGTTCTCCTTAGAGACGAATGTTGCTCCGATTGATGCTGCGAGGTCTTTAAGGATGTTTCGGCGCTCTTGGCCGTATCTAGGGGCCTTCACGGCGGCAACTTTCATCGTTCCACGGAGTGCATTCATAATAAGGGCAGCAAGAGCTTGGCCTTCTACATTTTCAGCAATAATAATAAGAGGTCGACCCTCTCTTGATACCACTTCTAGTACCGGAAGAATCTGTTCGACCGCTTCAATCTGTTCATCTGTAACTAATATAAAAGCGTCATCATATTTGGCAGCACCTCTGCGCTCGTCGTTGATGAATTGCGGAGATAAGTATCCGGAATCAATGCGGAACCCTTCAACAAGATCTAAAGAAGTTTCTACTGAACGTGCCTCCTCAACTGTAATTGATCCGTCCTTTCCGACTCGATCAATCGCTGTGGCAATAAGTTCTCCGATTGTTTTGTCTCCATTTGCTGAAATGGTTGCAACGTGGGCAATATCCTCTTCGCTCATGATCGGCCTTGAGGCGTCTTCTATGTTCTCTACAATCTTTGCAACACCTTTATCGATGCCGCGCTTAAGCTCTACAGGAGAAGCTCCTGCCTTAAGATATCTTTGAGCTTGCTGAAGGATTGCGCGGGCTAAAACTGTAGCTGTCGTTGTACCGTCGCCCGCAACTGAATTTGTCTGCGATGAAGCTTGTTTGATAACTTGTACTGCTGCATTCTCAAACGGATCGTCGAGATCTACAAACTTAGCGATGGTCACGCCGTCCTTTGTAATGATAGGGCGGGAACCCTTCTTGTGCAAGATCACATTGCGGCCTCGTGGACCAAGTGTTGATGCAACGTTGTCCGCAAGAGTGTTGACACCCCTGAGTATACCTTCATGAAGTGAAGAATCGGAACAGTATGTTTTAGACATTTAAACCTCTAGTTGTTAGTGTATCTATTATAACAACTTTCACAAAAAAGTAAAGGGCTAAATTGTTATTCTGTGTCTTTTTCTGAGAATCTTGGATCTTCTTCGAGTGCGGTGGTGACATTCTCAGCATCTCTTTCGGCTTGCTTGCCGGATGCCTGAGCCTTTGATCTGGACTTCTCACTGTAATACTCACCAACATTTTCGGTCAGACTTTTAGTCGACTCCAGAAGAATCTTAAGTCCGCCAGTTATAATCTTGGAGTAGATCTGAACCAGAGCATTAATGTTGTTCTGGGAAAGGTCTAACTCTCCGAAGCTTTGCAAGTTTGTATACTGGGCAGTCTTCTCTAGCTGAGGCCAAGATGCTTCCCATTGGCTTTCTGCCGACTCTGTTAGTAAGGTCTGCTTTTCAATCCAATGAAAGGTCTCGTTCAGTGTAAGATCTGACTTGTCTGACATTTGTTGTTCCAAAAGGGTATCCAAGTTCTCATTGACGTCGGATGGCAATTCTTTTGCGCCAACTCTAGCAAACGCTTTTTCTCTTCCGGCCTTTCTTTTAAGCTCTTTCTCAGCTTCTTCTTCTGGAGATAATTCCTTTGCTCTTTCGCCAGTTGCGGCAACTTGATTTAAGAAGCCCTTCTTGGTGTAGCCTCGGGTTTTGATTATCAATTGTGCCAGTGGTGCAAGGTTTTCATCGCTTGGGTCTTGGTTAAATGCTGCCATGGCTTTCTTAAGTTGATTCATATTGACACCATCCAAGTTGTTCCCGCTAACGCCGGATATAAAATCAATAAAGTTTTCTCTTGTGATATCAAAAGCAAAGACTTTTAATTTCTCAACATTCTCGCCAGAAGTCATCTTGTAAGCAACAAGATATTTAATACTCGGCGCATTTCTATACAACAGGAAATCAACGATGTTTGTAAAGCTTCCCTTAACTCCAGTAGTTGGGCTAAGCAATTTAAGACTAACAGGGACATTAGAGCCGAACTCGGAGAAGGCTACGAAGTCTTCGATTGGAAGAGTTCCTGCGATCTTGCCGGCGATTTGTTTACCACCAGTCAGTGCTGCCATAAATCCCTCAAAGACGAAACCAGCCGCGCTCTCATTGTAATCATTCAAAGTAGCTTGGAGTGCCTCGGTGATCATCATCATATTAATGATAACTCGCGGGGATGTTTTATTTTTAGCTGATGTAGGTGATAGAAACTTATTAATACTTTCAATTCTTGCTTTAATATCTTGTCCACCTGTAATCGATTCAAAGACCTTGTTGATGTCTTTTCGACTTTGAGAGTTTGGGTCTCCCCAAGCTTCAGAAGGAACAAGTTTAGGAATTGACAACGTTACACTGAATCGGCCAGAGCCATCATCTGCTTCTTCTAATACAACACCTTCCAGCTTGGACACCTCTTCGTTGATCATCTCAACAAGAGCGTCTATTCCAAGAGGTTTCTTTTCCTTTGGGGCAAAATAATTTTCTATGGCTTCGTCAATCTTTTTCATGCTAATAATTAGTTTCCTTAATGTTATTCGGCCTATACAACTTCATCTGCAATGCCTAATTCTACAGCTTCTTCTGCTGTTAAATATACATTCATCTTCCTATTGAGAAGTTTATTCAAATATCGCTTTGTCATATCGGTCTCTTCGATGAGACATTTAATATGTTGCTCTTGAAGATATCGGATCTCTTCCATCTCGTTCTCTAGGTTGTGAATAGATCCATGAGAGCCTCCAATGACAGAGTGGAGCATTACGCGACAATTCTTTCCAATCTTTCTTTTGCCTTTTGTTCCGGCAGCTAAAAGCAAGACGCCGGCAGACATAACCTTGCCCAATCCAAAAGTGTGGATCTCGCAGTCTTGTCTGATCATCCGCATCGTATCATAGATGGCAAACATCTCAACGGCTGAACCTCCGTAGGTAGAGAGGCTAAATGTAAATGGATCATAAGTTGTAATGATTGGCGAATCTATATCCTCAGGATCTTCCAGCGCTTCTCTTCTTCCCATTTCTTTTAAGGCAACCATAGAAAAACAAAGCTCACTGGCTCGCTCTTCTTCGACCTCTCCAAAAAGGCTGATCATCCTAACTCTTGGCTCTTCTTCGGGTTGGGATGAGTTTAAGAGAAGAAACTGTTGTAACTCCTCTGCTGCCTCATCAATCCCTGTTTCTTCTTCTAATTTTGGCAAACCTGTCTCCTTATGTTTTTTTCTTTTTACTTTCATACTTGTAAAGGCGATCTAATTCTATCATCGCCCCCTCCCAATCTTCAAATTTCAAAGATCTTCTGTAAGGCTGTGGATAATTCACTAACATATGTGATATACACATGCTCTTCCATCCGTTAAACACCCTATCATCGATATCTCGAATTGTTTTAATTGCATCATCGGAATGTCCTGCCTCGGACATACCTTTATACTTTGTTTCTCTGATGAATCCAATGTCTTCTGCTACTGTACCCATCATCTTCAATGTTTGGTCTGCTACGCTTTTTACAAAAACATTCATGTGCCCATATGCAAACAACATAACCAAGGTTCTGTAAGCAAACACGCCGGCAAAAAACCAAATAAATTCTTTATACTCTTCAATCATTTAAAACCACACTCTTTATTTTTAACAATTCCGCATTCAACTTATCGTCTCTAATATCTAGCAAAGCTTGACGAAATTTCTTTTCGATATACTTTTCAAAAGGAAACATAAAGTAATAAGCGTGTCCCGTGAATTGTTTTATAACCCAAGTTATATCACAATTTTCTAAAAAAGTATAGTGCTTTTCTTTATTTTGTGGATTTTCTGACAAAAGTATCCAATAGTTGATAGCGAAGTTCATTCTATATCCCCTGAACTCTAACCATGCTCGTCCGGGGCTTGGCCACGGTAGCAGGCAAAGCAGAAACCAAAGGAACGATAAGTTCCAGAAAGCTCCAACGGCCAACAAAGCAAAAACCTGTGGTGAGAGATAAAGCAAACTGAATAAGCTTTTCATTTTCTTTCTGTCACACAAATGCACATATTCATGTGCCAAGATTTCTATCTCTGCCCTCTGGCGACTCTTTTGGAAACCCCACCAATCTGGTACATAAACTTTTGGATGGATTGTTGAGACATAAGCTGTCATGAAATCCTTGTTGAAAAAGAGTACAAAAGACAAAAGCCTCATTAAGAGGCTTTCACTTTTTCGTTCAATTGCAAATTTAGGTATATCAGAGTTTATCTGTTCAATGAGGCGTACTCGCACCTTGAGCCTCTGAAGATCTTTGAGGGACATTGCTGACATCTTGTCATCCCCCGTAGCTCAGAAGAGCTTACCCCTTCTTGCTGAGCTTATTGAAGATTCGCTCGGCAAGTTTCTCTGCGATGTTTTCGCGATTAGAAACGCTCTTAAGGCGAGCAGCTACTCGACGGGTAATCTCAGCTACGAGAGCCTCATCAACCTCATCAGTATCTGTTTCTTCGGTTACAGTCTCTTCGTCAGTGTCTGTTTCCTCTGTTACAGTCTCGTCGTCAGTGTCCGTCTCTTCAGTTACAGTTTCTTCGTCAGTGTCTGTTGTATCTTCAGTTACAGTCTCTTCTTCCGTAGTCTCCATCATTGGCTCTTCAGGAGCAACATCGTCCATAGGCATATCGTCCATAGGCATGTCGTCCATTGGAGCCTCTTCAGGAGCAGCATCGGATGATGCGGAAACCTCAACACCGGTTGTAGAAGTAATTGCGTCTGCGATTGCGTCAACAAGTTCTTTTACGTCAGCTTCGCCAACTGGACCTTCCTCGGCTGGTTCATCCAACTCTGGTGCGTCAAGTGGAGCGTCGTCCATCTCTGGGGCGTCATCTCTGTCGCCGACTTCGTGACCCATTTCGTCAAGCTCTTCAACTTCTTCTTCGATGGTCTCTTCGACTTCTTCTTCGATAGTCTCGTTTTTATCAAAAAAGGTCTCTGTAAGAGGCTTAAGGCCGCTCAACGACATAAAGCGTCGGATTGTGGACTCGTTAAGGGTCTTTGTTTTGTCACTCATTTCTATTACTCCTAGGTGTGGTTGAGAAAATACAATAATAAATAGTACTGTAGGAGGGAAAAAGCTTTATTTTCATTACTTTAATCCCTCCCGTAAAAAAGATAATTTTTCATATTCAAGTTACTCTCGGTTAGTTTCTTCAAAGCCCTATCTTCTATCTGCTTGATTCTAACAAAACTAACCTTCATTCTATCGGCAACTTCACGCAATGTCATTCGTCCATGGTTTTCGATGGCAATGAGGGCACAGTTCTTGTCTCCCTCGTGTTCTATCCAATGCTCACAGTCTTTAACTGGGCATGAAACTTCTTGCTTTATACAAGCTTTACAACAATCTCTCATAGTTCTGGATGCTCCTCTGCAATTAAATCAAATATACTTTCGATCTCCCCTTTATCTAAAGCAAACTTGGATGTCGTTTCTTTTCCTACTTGACGTAGTTTCTTAGTTTTTGTTCTCTTATCTTTACTCTGAATATTCTTTTTTGTTCTGTGTTCCTCAACATAACTTATAATTCTCTCGTCTTTTTCAAGATAACCAGAGACCATTAATCTAAAGAATTCTCCTTGGCGGATGCCGTCAGCATGCAAAAGAATCTTTAAGTCTGCATGCCGCTTATCCAATTCCTCGAAGTAAATCTTTTTAAGATCTTTTCCATAATTGATCTCGGACATTATTTTCTCCTCAAAATATGAGTTGAGCTTTCGGCTTGCCCTGCGCTGGTTTGTTTAATGAACTCAGCTTTGGTTTGCAGTTCTGCTAGCGTTCTAGCTCCTGTGTACGAGAAGCCGCTTCGGATACCCTGTTCTAATTCGGCTAATACAAGCTCCACAGAGCCCTTGTAAGGCACGGTTGTTGATACCCCTTCAAGTGATGCCGTCTTGCCTCTCCAGTCCATCTGAGCTTCTTTGGAGGCCATTCCTCGATACACTTTATATCTCTTGCCATCGGCGCTAATATATGTCTCTCCGGGAGACTCATCTGTCGCAGCCAACATGGACCCCAACATCACAAAATCCGCTCCTGCAGCAAGCGCTTTAACAACGTCCCCCGATGTCTTGAAGCCTCCATCGGCGATTAGAAGGGCATTTCTGTCCGTTTTTGCACAGTCCAAAACCGACTGAAGCGTCGGAACACCGTGTCCGGTCTGAATTCTGGTCGAACAAATGGATCCTCCGCCGACTCCAACTCGAATGCTGTCGGCACCCCAATCTGCTAGATCATTGAAGGCTTTAAGGGTAGCTACATTACCGGCCATTACATGTACGTTGTCGCCGTACTTATCTTTTAAAGTTTTAATGGCTCCTTCGACTAAAGCATGGTGTCCGTGGGCTACATCAATACAAAGTGTCGATGCTCCGGACGCAACACATGCACTAGCTCGTTTCTTGAAATCGTCTGAGACTCCAATGGCAACTGCTATGTTACTAATCTGGCCATAAAGACTCTCGATCATTTTTTGTTGCTCATCGATGGTGTTGTATCTATGTATAACGCCTAAACCACCTCTGGACGTCATGGCAACGCACATAACTTCTTCCGTTACTGTGTCCATCGGGCTTGAAATAATGGGTAGATAATAGTGTTGACCTGCAAGATCACTTCCAATATCAACTTCAGATCTGCTTTTAATATCTGAATATTGAGGCTTCAGAAGAACATCGTCAAAACATATCGTCTCTTCAATTTTCCCTCTGATTGTGCCATCACCATTAATTATCATTTTTGCCCTCTGCGATTGCTTCTTGAATCTCTTTTATGTTCTGCAAAGCTGACTCCCAACATGGAGGGCAATACAAATTAACTTTGTTTTCTTGTTCTCTGACCACAACATACCAAGATGATACCATCTCTTTATCTGTCTTGTCAAATTCTTTTTCACAAATAAGGCAAGCTTCGCCGAGTTCGCCGAACATAGCAACCTTGGTTGCCATTTCTTTTTCGGCTAGCTTCTTTTCTTCTTTTGCTTGCTGCCTTCTGATTTTTCTTTCAAATTTACTCATATTTCGCGTTTCCTCTGTTGTAATCGTCTTCTATTCTCACTATATCATCCTCTCCAAAATAAGTCCCTTGTTGTATTTCAATAAAAACTAATTTTTCTTCTCCTGTATTTTCGACTCTGTGTTTTGTCAATGCAGGGATCTCAACAATGTCGCCCACTGAAATGTCTTGCTCTTTGTCATCTAAAGTTACTTTGCCTAGGCCACTGACAATGGTCCAGACCTCGCTTCTTTCATGATGATATTGATAACTCAGTCTCTGTGAGCTTTCAACAATAATCCTTTTTACCTTGCAATAGGATGTGTCCAGCAAGATTTCATAAGTGCCCCATGGTCTAACAAATTGTCCCATTAAAATTCTCCTGTTGATCCGAAGCCGCCTTGGCCTCGTTGAGTTTTCTTTTCTGCCGGATCGGTGAACGTTTCTAAAACTTCACAAACTTCAATCGGTACCAATACTGCCTGTGCAATCTTTGTGCCCGGGCCAATTTCTTGTGCGGCATGGCCGATGTTGTGGAGGTTCACATAAATCTCCCCTGTATATCCGGGGTCCACAACGCACGCTCCGACCAGCAGTTGCTTCTTCGCAGCAATGCCAGACTTGTTTTTGACCTCCAGCATGTATCCCGATGGTAAATCAACTTTGATCCCAGTCGGGATCAGACAGTTTTCGCCGGCGGGTATTTTGAACTTGTGGCCGGGTTCCCAAATGCACGTATCGTTCTGTAATAAGTCTGGACAATAGAACAAGTCCATCCCTGCGTCTGATGGGTGCGCTCGTTTTGGTATCTTAGCTCCCTCTCTTATTTTATAAAATTTTAAATTCATCTTACCCTCCTGCATATGATACTACCATATCTTGCATTGCGTTGTCAACTGAATAAAACATGTTATCGTTGATGAGCATTTCCTGAAACAAGTGTGCTGTTGCAAGCTGATGTTCTGAGAGTTCTCCAATTTTATTTTTCCACTCGATTGTCCTGCCGTCTGGAAGCACACAGGATATAGTGTCGACAATCTCTTCTTTAAACTTTTGTTCAATCTTTAAATCATGAGATAGACCCTCATCATCTAAAACAGATATCTCACACTCACCTTCCAAAAGACAGTCTCCAATAATAGATCCCTTTGATCCAGCTACTTTTAATGATCTAAACTTTCTGAATGGCATGTTTTTATGTTTATCGGAAAACTTGTATATAAGCATGGTGCCGTTCTCAAAGAGACCTACCTTTGCTCTTATCTTTTCTAAGGCAGGCATCTTAGATTCCCCTTCCTTATCGACATAAAATTCTGATCGGTAGTTGTTCTCAACGGACTTAAGGGAAATTATCTTTGGTGTGGTTTCGCCGGCAAGGTAATTCCTAAGTTGTGCCGCTCCATGATAATCATATGTCCTATAGTCATTCTCAACAGAAAGTATCTGACCTAATACTCCAGACTCCAGAACCATTTTTTTGAATTGTTCTAACGGAAGGAAGGGCCACTGTTCTAAGACACCAGCTTTGGCACCACTCTCTGAGATTGTATTGTAAATTGAATAATTGTCAGTTGTCTCTAATACAAAGGGGACATTTGTGCTGATTACTTCATCTAGTACTTCTGTTACGGTATTTGACTTTATTGAGATGATCAGAATATCCGGTTTTGTTTCCGCAACCATCTTGGTGATTGAAGTGAAAACTGGTGCTGTTACATCCATACGTCTGTGTAGTTTGCCAGACTTTGTTGTCACCCCAACAATTTCTAAATCATCCGACATCAGTTTGAGTATCGGCAAATTATAATTGATTGTGCGGTTTCCTGCTCCAATTAATCCTATTCTCTTTTTCATTTTATCCTATCCTTTTAAAGTTGTGAAAAATACTTCGAGTGCTAAATCCCCATTGCTCATTGTGGTCGAGCTTGGCAACATATGGTCGATTCAAAGACAGCTTATCTCTCCTTGATACGCCCCAACATTTAATAGACGTCGAGTTGCTTGTGGAATCGATTACATTAATAATCCAATACTCTTTCCCATTCTTTGTTTTGCGTTTAATAACTTCTCGCGGGATAAACCAAACCAACTGTAAGTCTTTATCGTATTCAGCGATGGGCGGACAGCCTCTAAGTTCTAGCCTCTCGCGTACCTCTTCGCTGAGCACCAAGTCAAGAGGGAATACTCCAGTCAAGTCAGCTTGGTGAACAATGCGTTCTTCAACAGTGAAGTCACCCTCATCTGTATAGGCTTCAATGTTCGCGGCTAACTTCTTTGGATTCTTTGGTCGATCACAGACGACTGCTGACCAAAAGTGCTTCATTCCTGAGAAGCGATCATCCTGAAGATCCTCAAGGGCTCCTGACCTACAGAGAACGTCCAGCGCCTTCTTGTTAAGCTTGCTGTATGTAATGTTCTCGTTGAAGAGAAGCTCATCGACAGAGTTAAATGGCCTGTTACTCAATATCTGCATAATCGCTGATTCACCCAGACCCTTTACAGAAGTCAACGGCTGAATCAAGGTCTTGTTGTCTTCGGGCGCGATCTCCCAAACTTCACCAGATGCGTTGATGTCTAAGCCTCTGATTCTGAATCCCATTGATTTAGCAGTGTTGATAGCACGCTCTTTTCGCTTCTCTGGCTCCTTGTCGAGAAACGCTGCCATCCACTCAGAGGGATAGTAATTAAGAAGATAGGCACACTGATAGCTAAGAATGCTATAGCTGACAGCGTGGGACTTATTAAAGCCGTATCCTGAGAAGTACTCAAAGGTTTGCCAGAGTTCGTCGGCGTTTTCTTGTGATAATCCTTTATCGAGACAACCTTTGACGAATTTGTTGTAAATTTTAAGCTTCTTTGTTTCATGATCTCCTGTGCCTTTCTTGGTTAGTAGTTTACGAAGGGTGTTTCCTTCATCGAGAGAAATGTTATCTCCAAGGCGATGAGCTAGAAGCGCAATCTGTTCTTGGAAAATAAGATATCCATAAGTTTCCTTCGTAACGTCCTTAACAATGTCATGAAGATAAGAAATATCCTTCGGATTGTTTTTTGCCTGAACGTAAGTCTGATCGACGTTTGCGCTCAAAGGTCCGGGGCGATAAATCGAAGTGATAGCTGAAATGTCGATGATGCTCTTTGGCTTTGCTCTTTTGCAGAACTTTTGTGCACCCTTTTCAGTAAACTGAAATATACCAGCCCACTTGCCTTTGTGGAATACGTTTCCGTATACCGCAGGGTCATGCAGATCGATCTTGTCTGGGTGTAAGAACTCATCGTAGTATGCTTTCACATCCTCGAATGATGGATCTGGATTGTTATGGTGTCTTTTAAGGACATGTCTAATCGCACCCTCAATCATACGAAGAGTCGTCAGGCCCAAGATATCAAACTTAATAAACCCTAGGGGCTCAAGGTGTCGAACGTTCTGACCTTCAGACCATGGAGTCTGTCGAACACCACCGCTGTTTACAAGGGGCATCCATTTATCCAGATCCTCACCGACCACAACTCCTCCTGCGTGCCTAGACACAGATCGAACCTGACCAAGCAAAGCCTCGACGTGAGTTTTGACGTGAGGGTATTTATTCAAGAACCTTTTAAGACTGTCTGAATAGCTCATTACTTCTTCAAAGTTCGGCACGTAAACTCCCGCTTTGATGCCGTGAGCCTTCTTTGCAATCGGTGTCGCCTCTGCAATCATCGCGCCCGTCACAGAATTAACTTCTGTAAACGGAATGTCGTAGAACTTAGAAACATCTTTGATCAGAGAACGAAGTTGCAATGTGTTGTAGTTTGAGATGGGAACAACAGTCGAGTCGCCCCACTCGTCGATAAGCATCTCTTTAAGTTGCATAGGATTTGACACATCGTAGTCGATATCTGGATAGTCAATCGCATCCTTTCTGAGGAAACGAGAGAAAAGAAGACCATACTTGATTGGGTCAATTTGTGTGATATCTAAAACATAAGCAACTAGTGAGCCGGCTGCGGAACCTCGACCGGGGCCGGTAAGCTGAACTGAACTAGCTTTGTCTGCAATTGCGTCCATTGTCAAAAAGTATTTCGCGAACCCACGATCTTTAATAACCTTAAGCTCTTCCTTCAGGCGATCAACATATTCCTGCTTGCCTTGTAGTTCTCTCGTTTTGAGGCCCTTAAGACAGTTCTCCGTCAAAGCCTGAATGTCGGTCTTTCCGGCTGGAACTACAAACTTTGGAAGGCGGACTTCGTTATCTGGCATAAAGTCCTCAATAAGATCATTAGCAATATAATCTGTGCGTGTGATTGAATCACGTACAAGATCATCATCATAATTTGTATCCAGTGCCTCAGAATACTTCTGATAAGACTCCCACATCTGCTCCCCATTCTTTGGGTAAAGCTCATATCCGATTTCTTCTACTCCTCCGGGGAGTTCTGCGGACATATACTCTGGGAGTCCTCCTTTTCCAAGCCACCCGATTCTCTTGTAGAGTTCTCGGTCCTTCCATGCATCAGGGTTAGGATAGTGACTATCAGCAGTAGAAATGAGATCAACATCAAGCTCACGACAAACCTGTATGATGCAGGTGTTGAGTTCATGCTGCTCGGGGATGTTATTCCATTGTAATTCACCAAACCATTGGTCTCCAAATATTTCCTTCATGCGAAGAGTTGTGTCCCTCATCGCCTCCAGAATAGCTTCGTTGCCTTCTTCCCTATTGTCCCAATAATTTCCAGCGTATACTCCACCAAGACAAGCAGAGGAAGCAATAACCCCATCACTATACTGAGACAGGAGGTTATAATCCATTCGAGGATATCGATAAAAATTACCATCTTTATAGCTCTCCGAAACTAGCTTAAATATGTTGTTCAAACCCTTTTGGTCCTTTGCTAGCAAAATTAAATGATTACGTTTCTTGAGAATGTTAGTAACTTTTTGCTTAGAAGCCTTTTCATCCTCGATACTTAGAGAGATGTCACTTTCGACCTTCTTTTTTTCGTTTTTTGCCTTCTCATACTGCTCTCGCCAAACATCCAATGAGGGCAAAAAATAAGCCTCAACACCGAAAATAGGCTTGAAATTGTCTCCATCTGCTTTCAATTTCTTAGCGTGAAGCACTTGATATGGGAGGCCGTTCATGTGACCATGGTCGGTTAAAGCCAAAGCGTTACTACCATTATGAAGGGCAAAATCCATATGATCTTGAGGGTAGCCTAGGCCATCATTTAAACTCAAGCCGCTGTGTGCGTGTAACCCCGCGAAAGGTATTCTTTTAGACAAATCAGTTCTCCAATTATTTTTATAGTACTAGAATAACACAGAAATTATTTAAAGTCAAGTGTTTAATCTGTAGCTATTGTATTTGGTAACGAGAGTGCGCGGATGAAAATGTCCGGATATTCGGCCTGATCTGTGCCTCCCCATTTCCAAGTGTGGTTAGCGTTTCGACCTGTTGTTCCTACATAATAAGTGTAAGAAGTCCCTGCTGTCAGGCCAGAGATATACCAACTGTGTGTTATAATATCATGACTAGAGCCTGCACCGTCAGTTGACGGAACTCGAACTTTCTTTTCATACCGAGTTCCAAGTGAGTTATAAGTATCTGAATCGGAAAGCCCTAAGTACAAGAAGTCAAAACCACTGGAGGTATCTGAGTGGCAATAGCCTTGAAACTGAATCTCGACCTTGCCACTGGCTGGTGCAGTAAAGGTAACTTTCCAACGATTGGTTGGTACAGCCATACTTGTAGTGACAGCATAAGATGTACTGCTGCTTCCGCCACTATTGTTTAAGATTGAGATACCCAATACAAGGCCACCCATCTCATAAAGATCAAGTGGGTTCTGAGGAGCAGTTGTTCCAATACCTACGTTACCGGCAGAAGAGATTCTCATTCTTTCGGGAGTAGCAGTGTTCATATCATCGCCAATGTTAGCAGTCCCAAAAACAAGATAGCCGCCTTTGTTCGTTATTGAGTGGTTTTCAGCAGCATACCCGGCGACGTAAGAAGAAGCTTCAAGTATCTGACTAGGAATGCCGGCAACAGGATCTGCATTGTCAAAGCCCACACCGCCTAAAAGATTGTTTGTATAAACCGCACCGTCATAACGGACTATCATAAGACCTTGATCCCCGTCACCACCCTCATGTTGAATTTCTACTTGGTGTGTCGGTGCTATGAAGCAGCCTAAACCAATTCTGTCGTTAGCTGCATCGACATGAATGGCGTAATCACGGTTGGCCGACTTAATCTGGGTGTTTCCGGTGCCGGCTGAACCGTCTCCGTCTTCATTGACCACCAGTGATCCACTAATCACCAAAGATCCTGTTATATAAGTGTTATCTCCTAAGATTGTACCAGCCATTATTCATTCTCCTCGATATAATTATCTTCACCAATTGGATTCCACTCATGATAATCCAAAATATACTTAGGTGGGCGGTCAATCTTGCGTCTGTCGCTTGAAGACATAAAAGAACAATAGTTTTCCCAGTTGTCTATTTTGTGATACCAAGGGAGTTTCAGTGTTTGCCGGCTGTCAAATTCCAAGCTTCCAAAAACATCTTTAAGGGAGAAGAACCTAGCTGAATACCTTTCTTCTATTGGCAGCTTATCTTGTGGAATGCCAGTGGTGGAGTTTTTGAACATTCCCGTTGCATTTTTTCTAAAAGATTTACGAATTTTAATAAACTGCTCGGAGTTGAACGTAAAGCCAAGATATTCACCATCTTTAATCGTCTTGCCGAGATGAGAAAAGGCAAAGCCCTCACGACTTGAAATCTCACGTCTTTTTTCTCTTAAATCTTCAACGGGATAAACACCATATGGAAAAGCTGTATAAAAACGATCCGGTGTGACCCACTTGCTTATACCTTTGCTCACACTATATGCGGACATTGCGCCATGTAACACTGACCAAGCTAAGCAGTCTCTTTTATCTCTGTCGTTTGGGTGAATCGGTACATAAAATATCGGTATTTGCTTGCGCTTGTAAACTTCATTTGGATCTTGTGGTCGAACAGCCCAAACAGGGTCATTTATGTATTCTCCTAATCGGTGTCGAACAAGAGGCTGTACGTCGTCATTACAGACAACCCAAATTGTCTCGCAGCCGGCATATGCGCATTCAACAACTGCGCGTTCTATCGCAAGATAGTTTTGTGCAATCGGCATACAACAATCGTGCCATGGAAAATTGAAATCCATCGGTGGGCCGGCGATGGGTACCACTCCAGCCAAATGAAATTGTTTTGTTAAATCACCTTCGTTCATTTTCTTACAATTAGCTCATTTAATTTTACATTATATTCATTTTTCTTTTTAGAGTCAATATAAATTTTTTCTTCTGGTCTGTAATCAAAAATTAATGTCTCTGTATTTTCATAAATATCGCGTTGACTTTTAAGCACCTCTCTCTTTCTTGGCTCTATTTTCACAGCGTAATATTTGTATTTTTCTGGATTATTAAAATCTTTGCCGTTTCGAGCGCCCCTGATGCCTGCCGCCTTCATTAATTTTAAAATCTTGAATTTCACATATGTGTCTGAGTTCTCAAAATTCTCAAGCTGGTATTTCTTCAAGTAAGAAACCGAAACTAGATCTTTTCTATCTATCGAACCTGCAAACCTTGTCGAGGGATAGAAATAAACTTCTTTTACGAACTCGCTGTCTGTTTCAAAATAATCATAACTATGTTTCATTCCAGATTTGACATCGACCCAATCAATGACCTTAAAGCTTAATATTTGTTTTTCTGGGGCCGGCAGGCCGTCCATATTCTCGCTGTCAAAGATTCTTAGTTTTTTAAACTTAGCTCTTATCACTCGAAACTTCTTTGTTGTTACTTTTAATACGTTATCGTCTTCTATACGAATTGTAGAAACTTTATTTGAAAATGGTATGTGACCAGATAAAGATAAGACGAACATTAGATGTTCCCAAACTTTAAGTTTTGAATGACCAACAATTTTTGTAGACTCTATGCCATTAAGTTCGTAATTCATAGTTTCTAGATGTAGTTTGTCTAATTCAAACTCTGAGTCGAAGAAATCAAAGAACTGAGGCTTAGAGTCTCCATTATATATTAAAGGTACCGAATTTAAGTAACTGTATGTTAGAGCCGCTAGCGAGTTTCCTATTACAACTTCATCAAACTGATATTCATGCTTATTCATAACATCCGGGCACGTCGACATAACCTAGATCATCGGATTGGATCTTTGCGACCTCTCTGTCGATCCTCTTTGCCAGCTTCACTACCTTTTTTGCATAACGATAGCCTTTGTGAGTACCATTTCTTTTTCGACAACGAGACCAGCCTGCGTTATACGAACACAAGCTTCTTTTATAGTTATCATTGTATCGATCTAAGAAATAACCTAAAATTTTTGTACCTCTTTTAATACTAGTCTCTGGATTGTACAGTTGTTTGCACGTAAGTTTCTTGCCAAATCTATTTCGGAATCCTCCGGAGTATTTTGGTAAGATCTGTGTTAAGCCACAAGCATTGGATCGGCTT
>Ga0209337_1001220_pt1 | contig 19841 bp, 15 predicted proteins | sample LinPmetageLP53_FD_184044 | JGI IMG/M metagenome (GOLD analysis project Ga0209337, IMG submission 184044) | Marine viral communities from the Pacific Ocean - LP-53 (SPAdes) (version 2) | ecosystem: Environmental > Aquatic > Marine > Oceanic | place: Pacific Ocean | collected 2010-02-08 | reverse complement strand
TATATGGCTATGATGGTACACCAACTCAGACAACTACAGCTACTGATATAATAGCTTTATTCTAAATGAGTATGGGTATGGGATTAACTATCCCAAACATAAGTAATTTACCTGGCGTATCAAGACCAGGAGGAGGAGCTGGATTTGCTAATAATTATAGTTTAAACTTTGTTAGAGCGAATTATAGTCAATTAAGATTTACTCCTCAAACAATGGGAACAACAAGCATTAGTCTTTGGTTTTTAACTGATATTGCAAATACAGGTAACTCTTCCAAAGGTCTATTAGTTGGTCATAATCTTCAAATCCCTCAAAGCGGCATTAGTGTTGGCGAAGTAAGTGGCAACATAAGAATAGTATATGTATCCAATTCAGCTGTAAAACAATGGAATACAACAATACCTTTTGTAGTAAACCAATGGTATCATATTGTTATTACTCATAGTGGTGATAATTCCAATGTTGTACAAGCGGCTATAAATGGAGCATCATTAGTGTCTCCAACATTTAACAACACTTTCACTACACCACCTATATTTGCCGCAGTAGGAAATCTTTGGGCTGCAAATCCTAATTTTGGTTTTGGCGGAAATATAGACGAATTTGCAATAATACCTTCAAGATTAAGTGATTCTCAAGTGTCAAGTATATATAATAGTGGCAAGCCAAATAGTTTGGAATCTTTTAATCCATCTATATGGTATAGATTTCAAGAGGGTTCTGGTACTTCACCTGTAAACTCTGGTTCAGCAGTAGTAAACTCAACAATTACTTACCCTGGTACTTACGATACTAACGTACCTTAACACAACAAAACAACAAACAATAAAATCAAATAAAATCAAATAAAATGGCAAAAGCAAAAAAAATAACAAAAGAAGAATTAGAAAAAGCAACTAAAGTTTCTCAAGAGTATAATAGTTTTATACAAGCTGTAGGTAATTTAGAACTACAAAAGCAAGACTTTTTAGTGCAAGCAGCAAAAGTAAGAGCTAGTATTGAAGAAATTAAAAAAGATCTTCAAGAGAAATATGGAAATGTTAATATAGATCTTGCTACTGGAAAATACGAAGAAAGTGCAGAAGATAAGAAAGATTAGTATAGGCTCTGATTATAAGAATGATGCTATGCATTATTCAACAGGTCAAGAGGTTTACGGTGGACATATTATTAGTGATATTCTTTTTGAAAAGCAAGATAATTCTTACAATATTTTTATAACAAAAAATGATGAAGTATTGCCTTGGAAAAAGTTTAACTCTAATATGGCAGTATCAGTAGAATACGATTTAAAGTATTAGTGAAAAGTTTATATAGCTTTATAGTTAAACCTTTAGAATCAAGGTATGACAATATTAGAAAAGTAGATGATAAAAATCTAATAATAAATACTAGTATTGAAAACCATATATTCGTGAGTAAAAAAGCTGTCGTTGTTTCGACTCCGGCAGCTTATACTACTGACATCAAAATAGGTGACAAGCTTTATATACATCATAATATATTTAGAAGATTTTATGATGTAAAAGGTAGAGAAAAAAATAGTGCTACTTATTTTAAAGATGATTTGTATTTTGTTTATCCAGAGCAAATATATATGTATAATTTAAATTGTCATTTAGATTATTGTTTTATAAAACCATTAAACAACCAAAGTCTACTATACAACAGAAAAGAAGAACCTAATGTTGGTATAGTAAAACATTCTAATAAGCTCTTAGAAGCCGCAGGAATAATACCTGGAACACTTATTACGTTTACCCCAAACTCTGAATTTGAGTTTATTATAGATGGTGAGCGACTCTATTGTATGAAATCAAATGATATAGCTTTAACGCATGAATACCAAGGAAACGAAAAAGAAAATAATCCAAGCTGGGCAGCAAGCCATTGAAGAACTTATTAAAGTAGCAAAAGAAAAGATTGTTGACTCAGACGACGATGTAAGCGCTGACAGATTAAAAAATGCTGCTGCAACAAAAAAATTAGCTATTATGGATGCTTTTGAAATACTTACTAAAATTCAAGAGGAAGAAGATATGCTAAATGAAAAACCTAAAGATAAAGTTCAAAAGACTTTTAAAGGTTTTGCAGAAGGGAGAAGTAAGTGATTTACGAACAAACACTTTGGAAAGAAATTAAAGAAATTGTAAATCCTAAGATATTAGCTAAAAACAATAGATTTAAAAAATGGGAGTATGGTTATAACTCTGATTATGATTTTATAGTAATAAGTAAAACTGGAAGAATTGGACAAATCATTGAAATACAGAATCTCAGGATTGCTTTACCAGCAGCAGATGAACCGTTTAAACGAAGCGAAAAAAAAGCTGAACAACATTGGGAAAAGCAAGAATATCCAAAAGAATTAAGTAAAATTAAAAGTAGGTTTGATTGGGAAGAATATCCATCAGACTTTAAAGAACAGTGGTATGATTATATCGACGAAGAATTCAAAAGAAGAGAAAATGGTTATTGGTTTTACAATAACGGCTTGGTTACTTATATTACTGGTTCTCATTACATGTACTTGCAATGGTCAAAGATCGACGTTGGAGCCCCTGATTTTAGAGAAGCAAACAGACTCTTCTTTATATTTTGGGAAGCATGTAAAGCAGATGCAAGATGTTATGGAATGTGCTACCTCAAAAACAGACGATCTGGATTCTCTTTTATGTCAAGCGCGGAACTTGTTAACCAAGCTACAATATCTTCCGATGCTAGATTCGGTATACTATCCAAGTCTGGAGCAGATGCCAAAAAAATGTTTACGGATAAAGTTGTACCCATATCAGTTAACTACCCGTTCTTTTTTAAACCCATTCAAGATGGTATGGACCGGCCAAAAACCGAATTGGCATATCGTGTTCCAGCATCAAAGCTTACTAGAAGAAAACTTGAGTCGAACGAACAGCTCAGAGAATTAGACGGACTTGATACAACTATTGACTGGAAAAATACAGGCGATAACTCTTATGATGGTGAAAAGCTAAAACTATTAGCTCATGACGAAAGTGGCAAATGGGAAAGGCCTGATAACATATTAAACAACTGGAGAGTTACAAAAACTACATTACGTCTTGGTTCTAGAATTGTAGGTAAATGTATGATGGGCTCAACTTCAAACGCATTAGATAAAGGTGGAAACAATTTCAAAAAATTATACTATAATTCAGACGTTACAAAAAGAAATAGAAACGGACAAACTTCTTCTGGACTCTATTCTATGTTCATCCCTATGGAATGGAACTACGAAGGATTCATGGATTCTTACGGATCACCTGTTTTCATTAGAAAAGAAAATCCAATCAAAGGAGTTGACGGTTATGAAATTACAACAGGCGTTATTGAACATTGGCAAAACGAAGTCGATGGCTTAAAGTCTGATCAAGACAGTTTAAATGAATATTACAGACAGTTTCCAAGAACTGAACAGCACGCTTTCAGAGATGAGGCTAAAAATACTTTATTTAATTTAACAAAAATATATCAACAGATAGATTATAATAGTGAATTAAATAATGAAGTATCTGTAACTCAAGGAAGTTTTCAATGGATTAATGGTGTAAAAGATACTAAAGTGATGTTTTATCCTAATAAAGATGGAAGATTTTTAATATCATGGGCACCACCTAATAGCTTACAAAATAATGTAGTTATTAAAAATGGATTAAAACACCCTGGTAATGAACACGTAGGAGCTTTTGGTTGTGATAGTTACGATATCAGTGGTACTGTAGATGGTAAAGGTTCTAATGGAGCGTTACATGGATTAACTAAGTTTAGCATGGAAGATGCACCACCTAATCAGTTTTTTTTAGAATATATAGCACGACCACAAACAGCAGAAATGTTTTTTGAAGATGTGCTTATGGCTTGTGTTTTTTATGGCATGCCTATACTTGCTGAGAATAACAAACCAAGACTTTTATACTATTTTAAAAGAAGGGGTTATAGAGGTTTTTCAATTAATCGTCCTGATAAAATTTGGAACAAGCTGTCAACTACAGAAAGAGAAATAGGTGGAATACCTAATTCAAGCGAAGATATTAAACAAGCACATGCTGCTGCTATTGAAAGTTATATAGAAACTTACATTGGTGAAACAGACCAAGGTTATGGTAATATGTATTTTCAAAAAACCTTAGAAGACTGGAGTCAGTTTGATATAAACAATAGAACAAAGCATGATGCATCTATCAGTTCTGGCTTAGCTATTATGGCTTGCAATAAGAACATGTATAGACCAAATCCACAAAGAAAGCATCAGCCTATATCTATAGGTATAAAAAGATACGATAATGACGGAATTATTTCAAAAATAATAAAATAAATAAATGCAAATTTCTTACAATCAAACAAGTTCTTTTCCAGATCAGGTAGTACCAGACGCGGAAAAAGCTACTATGGAATATGGTCTAGCGGTTGGTAGAGCAATAGAAGGTGAGTGGTTCAGAGGTTATAGATACGGAACTAATGCTCCTGGTTACGCTGTTAACTTTAATAATTACAACTTACTAAGACTTTATGCAAGAGGTGAACAGCCAGTTCAGAAATACAAAGATGAACTAGCTATTAACGGAGACTTATCTTATTTAAATTTAGACTGGAAACCTGTACCTGTAGTTTCTAAGTTTGTTGATATTGTTGTTAATGGAATGTCTCAAAGAAGTTATGATATAAACGCTTATGCTCAAGATCCAGTATGTTCAAAGATAAGAACTGACTACGCTAGGGCTTTAATGGTTGATATAGAAGCTAAAGATTATTTAGAAGAAGCTCAAAAAATGCTAGGTATTGATGCTTTTTCACAAGATCCTATTAATGCTCCTAGAGATAAAGAAGAATTAGAAGTACACTTACAAATGGATTTTAAACAATCTGTTGAAGTTGCTGAAGAAGAAGTTATAAATCAAATATTAGATAAAAATAGATATGACTTAGTTAGACAAAGGTTTAATTATGATTTAACTGTTTTAGGCATAGGATCTGTTAAAACTTCTTGGAACAGATCACAAGGTGTTGTAGTAGACTATGTTGATCCAGCACATTTAGTTTATTCATATTCTGATGATCCTAATTTTGAAGATTTATATTATGTAGGTGAAGTTAAATCAGTTTATTTAGCTGATATTAAAAAACAGTTCCCTCAACTAACAGACGAAGAATTAGAAACTATACAAAAATACCCTGGTAATCAAGAATATTTAAGAAACTGGAACGGCAAGCAAGACGATCAAACTATTCAAGTTTTATATTTTGAATACAAAAGTTATTCAGATCAAGTTTATAAAATAAAATATACTGACGCTGGATTAGAAAAAGTATTAGAAAAACCTGATACATTTGCACCACCACCAAATGATGGTTTTGAAAGAGTTTCAAGAACTATAGAAACACTTTACAGTGGAGCAAAAATACTAGGACATCCAATGATGTTAGACTGGAGAATGGCAGAACACATGACAAGACCAGTTGCAGATACTACTAAAGTTAATTTTAGTTACGCTATAACTGCTCCTAGAATGTATAAAGGACGTATAGAATCTTTAGTTAGTAGAATAACAGGTTTTGCTGACATGATACAATTAACTCATTTAAAGATACAACAAGTATTAGCTAGAGTAGTTCCAGATGGTGTTTTCTTAGACATGGATGGTTTAGCAGAAGTTGATCTTGGAAATGGTACTAACTATAACCCAGCTGAGGCTTTGAATATGTATTTTCAAACTGGTTCTGTAGTAGGTAGATCTATGACTCAAGAAGGTGGTATGAATCCAGGTAAAGTTCCTATACAAGAATTACAGACTGGATCTGGTGGTGGAAAAATAAACTCTTTAATACAAACTTATCAGTATTATTTACAACTAATTAGAGATGTAACGGGACTTAATGAAGCTAGAGATGGAAGTAATCCAGACAAAAACTCATTAGTAGGTTTACAGAAACTAGCAGCAGCTAATTCAAATACTGCTACTAGACACATCTTACAGTCTAGTCTTTACTTAACCTCTAGAGCTTGTGAAAACATATCTTTAAGAGTTGCTGATTCATTACAATTTCCATTTACAAAAGAAGCTTTAAAAAATAGTATATCATCTTTTAATACTGGAACTTTAACAGAGTTAATGAATTTACAAATTCATGATTTTGGTATATTTATAAAGCTAGAACCAGATGAAGAAGAAAAAGCTGAGCTTGAACAAAATATACAAATAGCTTTAAAGTCTGGCCAAATAGACTTAGCAGACGCGATAGATATTAGAGAAGTTAGAAATCTAAAACTAGCTAATCAAATGCTTAAGTTTAGAAGAAAGAAAAAAGCAGAAGCAGATCAAGCCGCTGCTCAAGCGAATATACAAGCTCAAGCACAAGCTAATCAACAAACTGCTGAGAAAGCTATATTAGCTGAAATGCAAAAACAGCAAGCATTAACTGAAAGCACTGTACAAATAGAACAAGCTAAGTCTCAATTTGAAATACAAAGAATGGAGATGAAAGCTCAATTAGATATGAAAGCTTTAGAAATAAGATATCAGTTTGATATGCAGCTAAAACAAATGGACGTGTCCAGAGTTAAAGAAAGAGAGCAATTTATTGAAGATCGTAAAGATAATAGAACTAAATTACAAGCAACTCAGCAAAGCGCTATGATACAACAAAGACAGCAAGAGTTATTACCAACAGACTTTGAAACTCAAAGTAACCCACAAAGCTTAGGCGCAGACAATATGCCTATGTAACAATTATTAATTATTATATTATATTATGTCAGAAGAAACAAAAGAAAAGCCTATAGTAGATAATACTAAACAAGGTTTAAAATTAAAAAGCAAGCCAAAAAAACTTGTTGATAAAATGCCAAACAATATAACTCATATTGATTTAAGCAAAGATCCTAAAAAAGATCTTCAAGAACAAGCTACTACTAAAGTAGAAATACCAACTGAAAAAGTTGAAGAAGTAAAAGCTGAAATTAAAGAAGAAATAAAAGAGGATAAAGTTGAAGAAGTTGCTACTATAACAGAAATAAAAGAAGAAGAAGAAGTAGTAGAAACAAAGCAACAATTAAAAGAAGCAGTAAGAGATGAAAAAGTTATTGGTAAGCAGTTACCAGAAAACATCGAAAAACTAGTTTCATTTATGGAAGAAACAGGTGGAACTGTAGAAGATTATGTTTCACTAAATAAAGACTACTCTAAGTATGACGAAAAACAAATACTTAATGAGTATTACAAAAAGACTAAACCACACTTAAATCAAGAAGAAATAAGTTTTCTAATGGAAGATAATTTTTCTTATGATGAAGAAGTGGATGAAGATAAAGTTGTCAGAAAAAGACAATTACTCTTCAAAGAAGAAATTGCAAAAGCCAAAAACTTTTTAGAAAGTTCAAAGAGCAAATATTACGACGAGATCAAGTTGAGACCGGGCGTAACTCAAGAACAGCAAAAAGCTATGGATTTTTTCAATAGATACAACAAAGAACAACAAATAGCTGCAGAGCGTAGGGAACAATTTAAAGATACTACTAGTGAGCTTTTCAATGGAGACTTCAAAGGTTTTGAAATTAAAGTTGGTGAAAAAAAGTTTAATTATAATATCTCTAATCCTTCCGCAACTGCCGAGAAACAGTCTGACTTAAACAAGTTCGTTAAGAAGTTCTTAAATGACAAGGGAGAAGTTATTGATGCTGTTGGTTATCACAAGGCTTTTTATGCTGCTGAAAACGTTGATACAATAGCTAATCATTTTTATGAGCAAGGTAAAGCCGATGCTGTTAAGGATGTAATAGCTAAATCTAAAAATATAAATAATGATCCTAGGCCACAAGCTTCAGGTGATGTATTTATAAATGGATTTAAAGTAAAAGCAATAAGTGGTGTTGATAGTTCTAGGTTGAAAATTAAAAGTAAAAAACAACAATAACTAAAATAAATAAATATGAGTTTTGTAACTGGCGGGAGTTTTCCCGCAAGCATCGTACCAGCTCAAAAAAGAATGACGTTAAGAACAAATTATCTTGACTTTTCTAATGATAGTGGTAACGATTTCGCACAACAATATCTACCTGAGCTTTACGAAGCAGAAGTAGAAAGATACGGAAACCGAACAATTGGTGGTTTCTTGAGAATGGTAGGCGCTGAAATGCCTATGACATCTGATCAAGTTATTTGGTCTGAACAAAATAGATTACACGTAGCTTATAAAAATAGTGAAGTAAAGAACGATGTTTCTGACAGTTCTGTAAATGCTACACTTACTCCAAATCTTACTGGAACTGGAACTGGTGGAGCTGATCAAACTGAACATGCTATTAGAGTTGGTCAAACAGTTTTAATGTCTGACAAAGCTACTGGATTAATCGTTGCTAAAGCTCTTGTACAAGCTGTTAATACTGCTAAAACTACTTGTAGTTTAGCTGTTTATGGAGGAGTTTTTAATGGAGCTGGACAAGGTGTACCTACTGGACTTTTAGGAGTTGGAAATTGTAATGTATTTGTTTACGGTTCTGACTTTGGAAAAGGGACAATTGGTATGGAAGGTTCTATTGAGCCATCTTTTACTCAGTTTTCTAATTCTCCAATGATCTTAAAAGATAACTTTAAAATTAACGGTTCTGACACTGCTCAGATTGGTTGGGTTGAAGTTTCTACAGAAGAAGGACAATCTGGATACTTATGGTATCTAAAGTCTGAATCTGAAACAAGATTAAGATTTGATGATTACTTAGAAATGAGTATGGTTGAAGCTGAGTTTATGGCTCCTTTAACTCCTACTGTTTCTAATGTACCTTTTGATTTTGGTGGTGTTGCTGGAGCTGCTGCTAACACGAATCAAGATGTTAAAGGTTCTGAAGGTTTATTCGCTGCTATTGAATCAAGAGGTAATGTATATTCTGGTTTTGCTGGAGCTGCTGCTCCTGGTTCAGGTGCTTTAGGTGATTTCGATGAAATCCTTAAAAACTTAGACAAGCAAGGTGCTATTGAAGAAAACATGTTATTCTTATCAAGATCTACGGCTCTTGACTTTGATGATATGGTTGGCGCTATGGCTGGATCAAGTTATGCTTCTACTCAGTCTGCTGGTTATGGTTTATTCGATAACGACGGAGACATGGCATTAAACTTTGGATTTTCAGGTTTTAGAAGAGGTTCTTATGACTTCTACAAAACTGATTGGAAATATCTAAATGATGCTTCAACTAGAGGTATGGATAAGGAAATTGATGGTGTAATGGTTCCTGCTGGAACAACTACAGTTTATGACCAAATGTTAGGTCAGAACATCAGACGTCCTTTCTTGCACGTGAGATATAGAGCTTCTGAAACTGAAGATAGAAGATATAAGTCTTGGATTACAGGTTCTGTAGGTGGTGCTTACACTGACACTTTAGATGCTATGACTGTAAGTTTCTTATCTGAGAGATGTTTAGTAACACAAGCTGCAAACAATTTTGTATTGTTTAAAGGAGCTTAAATAGTATATAATGAGAGTGGCTTTTGTCACTCTCTTTATTAATCTTTAAATAATAAAAATTATGCCAAATATGATTCAACTCCCGATAATTAGTTCGGGACCTACGGCTCTTCAACCAAGGTTTACATGCCTTAATGCTGAAGATGTCTATGCAGTAAGTAAAGCTAATACGCCAGCGGACGTAATACACGTTCATTATGCTATATTAGCTGTTGCTAGTGATACTGCTCCTTTGTATTTAAGAGCATCTATAGACTATACTAACGGCTCTACAGCTGTTGTTACTGATCAAGATATAGAAAATCTTAAAAACTTAATTAAAAGTGCTAATCAAAATCCAAGCTCAACACCTGAGTTTGAATTGATAGGTGCTAGAGACGCTACAGTTTCTACTATTACAGACTACCAAGTTGTGGATATTCAGATTAAAGCTGAAGAACCTTATTCCTCAACCGTTTAAAAATTATAAATTATGAGTAATTTTATAAAAGTGCCTTTAGCAATTGATCCTGCTAGAAGTTTTATTGGATCAGAAATTTCTGTTGGAACTTTAAACAGTGGATATACAGGTGGTGGAACTAGAGTTGCTGGAACTTCAGTTGGTTCTGGAGCTACAACAACTAGCGGAAATGGAACTGGTGCAGCATTCGGTATAACACTTACTGGTGGTACATTTGTTCTTGCAATAACCGCTACTTCAGCTATAGGCGAAGGATACAAAGTAGGTGATACTGTTACATTAGCTGCAAAAGCTGCTTCAACTGGAGTAACTAGTTTTAGTGCTGATATAACGTTTGCAATAACAGCTGTTATGCTTGCTGCGATTGAAGGATCTGCAACTAATGAGTATGCTTTAATTCCTATAGATAATGTAGCATGTGTAAGTGGTGTTAGTGCTACTGCATGTGATGTACAAGTATTGGAATACAATCAAGCTACTTCTTCTAGTGCTTCTGGAAAAGTAACTAAGTATACAATAACTGTGGACAATGCGCCTGCAACAACTAAAGCTGCTTTACAAGCTGACGTTGCTGCTGCCATTATTAAAGCGGCTAGTGCTGAAAATGCACAGCCAGATGTTAAATTTACAAGTGGTGCTGAATGCCTCACTGTAGTTTTATCTTAAACTAAAATATAAGGTCCTGTTTCGGCAGGATCTTTTTTAATTATTATATTATATTATATTATGGAAACAAAAGAAAAAAAGACTCCTGAAGTAAAGTGGGAGTATAAAAATAGAACTTACTATTTAAAAGGTAAACAACCTTTAACTTATACACTACCTAGTAGACATTCAAATAGATACTCTTTAGTATGGTTTGATCCAGAAAAAGGTTATGAAAGAGAATTAAGATATGCTACTAATCAAAAATCAATATTTGTAGACGAACAACAAGGTTCAGTTACATTAAAACATATTGTATTTGAAGATGGTGTTTTATATGTACCTAAAGAAAAAAAGAATTTACAAGAGTTTTTAAGCAAGCATCCTCACAACAATTTAATATTTGAAGAGTATGACCAAGTTGTAGAAGCAGAAGATCAATATGATTATTTAGAAATGGAAATAGCTGCTATGAATACTGCTTATGAAATGGACGTAGATAAAGCTGAAGCTATACTAAGAGTTGAAGTTGGTTCTACTGTTACTACAATGAGTTCTAAAGAACTTAAAAGAGATCTTTTATTATTTGCTAAAAGAAATCCTAAACTTCTTATAGAGTTAGCTAATGACGAAAATGTAGAACTTAGGAACTTTGCTATAAAAGCAACTGAAGCTAGTATTATAGAAATAGCTAATGATGGTAGAACTGTTAAATGGAAAAGCAATGGCAAAAAGCTAATGACTGCTCCATTTGAAGAAAACGCTTATTCAGCGTTAGCTGCTTGGTTTAAAACTGATGAAGGACTTGAAGTATATAAGTCTATACAGAAAAAACTAAAATAACAAGTGATTATAAATAAGGGTGGTTTACGCCACCCTTTTTTTTTAAATAAACAAATATGGAATTAAACGTAAATACAGTTTATACTACAGTGTTAAGTATTCTTAATAAAGAACAAAGAGGATATATGACACCAGATGAATTTAATAAAGTTGCTACACAAGTACAACTAGAAATATTTGAGGGATTTTTTCAAGATCTTAACCAGTATTTACGAATGCCTAAAACAGATGAAGAATTTGCTAGTAGAATAGCTCACATAGAAGAAGAGATACAAGTTTTTGAAGAGTACGAATCTGCATCAAGCTCTGTTACTGACAACATTTATACAGTGCCATTACAAGGTGGAGTTTTAACTGGAATTGTAAGTACTGGTGGCACTGGATATAGTACATCTACTATAGCTCAAGCTACAACTGGTGGTTCAGGCACAGGATGTAAAGTTAATACTACAGCTGCTAACGGTGCTGTTGCAAGTTTCACAATTGGATCTACTGGTTCAGGCTATAAGGTTGGTGATGAGATAACAATATCAGGCGGTGGTGGAGATGCTAAAATTACAGTAAACTCTTTAACTTCGGGAGTTTATAGATTAGGTTCTGTATATTTCAATGCTGTTCCAGGAACTCCACAAATAGAATTAGTTGGTAGAAAAGAATATAAACAACAACTAATGTCTCCACTTACTCAACCTAGCAAAAGCTTTCCAATAGGTATATTAAAAAATGACAAAGTTGAAGTATATCCAAAAGTAACTACATTTAACCCAGCAAGAGCAGTTAATAACAACGATATTAAGTTTAACTATATAAGAAAACCAAAAGATGTTAGATGGGGTTTTACCACAGGATCGTTAGGACAATATATATATGACTCTACAGAATATAACCCAACAACATATCCAAGCTCTACTGACGCAGCTACAGCTGGTTCTACCCAGTTTGAAATAGATGCTTCAAGCCAAACAACTGTTGTTTTAGAAATATTAAAATACTCTGGAATAATAATAAGAGATCCTCAAATAATACAAGCAGCTCAACAAGAGCTAGTTCAAGACGAAGCTAACGAAAAAAGATAAAATATGGCAACATCAACTAATTACGAAAGCCCAGGGCTTGTTACTCAAAATAATTCTGAATATTATACGGGAGAAAAAACTTACGTACTAGGCGCTAGTGGAGCAACTTATACTTGGCCTACTGAGTTAACCCCTTTAATATGGACAGACGCGCCTGTTGCAGCTACTCCTAAAGCTATTAATAATTATGATGTATACATAGATAACGTTTTAATGGTTCCAACTGTCGGTGGTTATACTAGTGATTCTGTGACTACTGCTTTAACTAATTCTAATGATCCAGCTACAGCTGCTCAAACTGTAACTGTCAATTATGCAGCTCCTATAACAGCTGGCTCTTTACTTACTATAAGACTACAACAAACTACAATATGGGATAACTATCAAAGTTATCAATACAATAGCTTAAAAGACATAGTAGCTAATTTTATGTTATCTTACGTAGGTACTGATAGAACTATATTAAGAGCTAAAAGATCAGAAGTTATATTTCATGCAAAAAGAGGATTACAAGAATTTAGTTACGATACTTTAAAATCTGTAAACATACAGGAATTAACAATACCGGCTAATTTATCTTTACCTCTACCTCAGGACTACGTGAACTACGTACAGTTATCACACATAGATAGTATGGGTATAAAACATATTATATATCCAACTACTCTTACTACAAATCCAACTGCTCCTTTAATTCAAGACAATCAAGGTATACCAACACAAGATGACTTTGGTAATAACTTAGAATCTCAACAGTCTATTACTAACGAGAACTGGAGAAATGCAAATCAAAGAAATTTAACAGGTACTAATTTTGAATCTACCGATGCAAACGTATATAATTGGAATTGGTGGAAAACAGCGTATGGTCAAAGATATGGTATGCAGCCAGAAATATCACAACAAAACGGTTGGTTTACTATAGACGACAGAAGAGGTGCTTTTGCTTTTAGTGGAGATCTACAGGGTAAATTAATAACTTTAGAATACATATCAGATGGATTAGCTTATGGTGATGATACTAAGGTACCTAAGATGGCCGAGGATGCATTATATTCTCATATGTTATACTCTATAACTGCTACAAGAAATAACATCCCAGAATATGTTGTTCAAAGATACAAAAAAGACAGAGCTACAAAGCTGAGAAATGCTAAAATAAGATTATCAAATATTAAACTATCAGAATTTACTCAAGTAATGAGAGGTAAATCTAAATGGATTAAACACTAATTATGGCAGAAAGTAAGAATAATTTTATAAAAGCCAAAATGAACCAAGACCTCGATGACAGGTTAGTTCCTAAAGGTGAATATAGAGTAGGTCAAAATGTTACTATAAGTAGGTCAGAAGGAGATGATGTTGGTACGTTTCAAAACGTATTAGGTAACAACCAATTGTCTGATTTTGGTTTAACTGACCCTGGATTAGAAGTTATTGGTTACTTGGTAGAAGAAGTTAATGATAGATTATATTTTTTTGCTACAAACTATAGTGACTCTTCTATAGATCAAATATCTAACCCAGCGCCTACAGCCTCTGCTAATTATATAGTAAGATATGATTTTAATACAAATACTTCTGTAGTGTTAGTACAAGGAAGTTTCTTAAACTTTTCTAAAACACATAGAATATACGGAGTTAATATTGTAGAAAATCTTCTTTTTTGGACTGATAATAGAAATCAACCAAGAAAAATAAATGTTGACTTAGCTTTTTCTATTATATCTTATTATAATTCTGAAGATAAAGTTTCGGTAGCTAAATTTTTTCCTTCTAATCCTTTAAATTTTTATAAAGAAATTAAATTAAAAGCTACTAATTCAGGAACTAATACAACTTCTTTAACTTTAGGAGTAAAAAGCAGTGCAGCTGCAGAAGGGCTTTTCATTGGCATGCCAGTATCTTTAGGGTCACCAATAGGTATTAATATATATTTAACAGCCGTGTCAACTATCGATGGAAGTGTAACATTAAGCTCTAACGCTAGTTGGAGTGCTAATGATGTGATAGTATTTTCTGAGTATGGATTAAAAAATTGTAGTGATCCATATTTGCCAAATATTTATGAAGGAACTCTAACTGCATTAAATACAGGCGTAAGTAATGGTTTTTTTAACATAGAAAAGGTAACATTAAATTCCACTATCGTAAACCCAATATTAGAAGGTGTTAATTCTGTTTATGCTAATTCTGAATTAAATATAGCTACTTCAGGTCCAGGAACTCCTATAATGACAGTTGAGCAAGGTTATAAAATAGTTCAATATGATACTTCAACAGCAACTCCTATTATAAAAGTTCAAGCAGCAAATGGCACATTCCCAGACGCAGCTAGCGTTGGTAGAGTAAAAATATACAGATCAAATCCTGATTATGATGTTAATTTTGCTGGTGATTCTGAATTTTTAAAAGATAAATTTGTTAGGTTTTCTTATAGGTATAAATTTGACGACAATGAATATTCTTTAATAGCACCTTTTACTCAAATAGCTTTTACTCCAAAACAATTTGGAAGTTTTGTTTTAAATGACGAAGAATTAGCTGGTAAAAGTTCCGTGCTTAACTTTTTTGAAAACAATATAGATTGTGTAGATTTATATATTAGAACACCATTTGAATCTACAAACATTGCTGAAGGAGTTTACAGTAGTTGGACTACAACTTTGAACTCTTTAAATATTAAAGAAATTGAAATATTATGCAAGTTTGCAAATGAAAATGTTATAAAAGTAATTGATGTTTTAGATTCAACTTTTATAAATGATATATCTGAAAATGGAACCAGTAGTTATATTAAATATAATTACAAATCTACAAAACCAATTAGAGTATTACCTGAAAAGGATATAACAAGAGTTTTTGACAAAGCACCTATAAGAGCTTTAGCTCAAGAGGTTTCTGGAAATAGAGTTATGTACGGTAATTACTTAGATAAGCATACATCTCCTTTAAGTTTAGAATATAAACTAGCGGTGGTTAATAAAATAGATATCCCATTGTCACAAGATAAAAGAGTTTTATTAACTCATTCTCTTAAAGAAAATAGAACGTATCAAGTAGGAATAGTTCTAGCAGATAGATATGGTAGACAATCTGATGTTATACTATCTAGTATACAAAACGCTCAAGATATTTCAGGTTCTTTATTTGGCGCTTCTACTATATACAATTCTTATTCTAATTCTAATAGCTTTTCCGCTAATAGTCTTTTAAACTTTACTGGTAAACAATTGTTATTATACTTAGAAACAGCTATACCTCAAACTATTCCTCAAAAAGGTTATCCAGGTCTATATTCACAGTCTAATCCTCTAGGCTGGTACACTTACAAGATAGTTGTTAAGCAACAAGAACAAGAGTATTATAATGTTTATGCTCCGGGATCTATAAGATTAGATGTAGCTAACTATGACTTTTTAAATAGTTATATTTCTTTAGTTAATGATAATATTAATAAAATACCTAAAGACTTAACAAATGTTGGGCCAGAAGAAAAAGAATTTAGATCTTCAGTTAATTTATTTCCTAAAGTTAACCCAACATTTAAAGTAGTGGATGCAGCTAGTGAATTTAACAGCTTTTTTACAGGTCCATTAAGAAAAAGCGATGAAGTAAGTTCTATAATATATAATGCTGTAGATACTTCAACTAGTAGCAGTGAATCTTCAGTAGGTAGAGAAGTTGATACTGATAAAGTTTTTAAAGGTAATGTAGCTGCTCTTGCTAATATTGTTAATAACCAGCTTTTTGGAACTTTAGCTAGCAACGTCGGATCTGGTGGTAATAGCCTTACTTGGAATAAATTAGCAGTTTACGAAACAAATCCTTTTGTTTCTAATTTAGATATATATTATGAAACATCAACATCTGGTTTTATTTCTGAATTAAATAATGCTATAGAAACAGGTACTATTGGACCGGTTTCAATAACTGCTGACAATCTTGAGTTTTATGAAAACACAGAGACGTATCTTAAAGGAACAGGAACTGTTAGTCAGCCTGAAAAAGGAACAATAATATACACAATAGAAATGAAAGATTCTAATGGTGTTGCTATTTTATCCGCCGCTAACGCTTGCTCTATATCATACGTTACGTCTTCAATCACTGGAGCTACTAATAGATCTTCTTTATTTACTGTTGTACCTCAAGTCTCTGGGAGTCCAGCTGCAGCTACTGGTAGATTTGATATATACGCAAATGACTATGTATATTATGACACTGGTCAAATATGGACTTTTAATCTTTCTGTGACAGGAAATAGTATAACTAATACTTTAAGCTTTTCTGGAGCAATGAGTAATATTCAACCTCAATATAATCAACAGGGTAATGTAGGCGAAACACAATTAGGAAATAGTTTTATACCTCTTTCAGCGGAGCCTTATAAAAATTACACAAGACAGACCAGTACTGGTCTTTCTTTAAAGCCGAATGATTATACGGCTCCAAACCAAGGAGATAATAATGCTACTCAAGGACTAGCTGGAATACAAAACAAGGCTCAAACCCTTCCTGCAGAAGGATTTATTGGTGGTTCAATGCCTTTTTTATACTTTATGAATGGTAACGCTCCATCATTGCAAAATGCTCCTTCAGGCTTATCTTTTATTCCTGCAAGTTATTTTGTAAGTAACGGAACTGCTCCAGGCCCAAATGACACAAGTGTGCCGTATAATAAGAATGTTGATTGGAAATTAACCTCTAATAATTCAAATGGAACTTCAAACCCCGCACAAACTCAATCTACTTCTTTCTGTCCATACGTAGGTAGCGCCGGTGGGTTGAATGATTGGAATTTCATAACTAAAGCAAATGTAAACCCGAGAGCTGGCCGTGACACGCTAAATCAAGATCTTAGAATTAATAAAAACAGTTCTATTTATTGGTGGAGAAATCTGATGTATAATAATGGAACTACTAGAGGTTTTAATAACTACCCTACTGAATTTAGAGGCTTCAATGGAGTTGCGCCAAGATCAGTATCTGGCTTTGGTGGATTAACTCGTTTCGCTTTGCCTACAATACAAATGAATGAAACTGGAAAGTTTTATAGTTTAATAGGTTATAATTCTTCAACACTAACACCTGGCGTAGACGCTGGACCTTTTAATGTGCTTGAAAAAAATGAAGATGTATCAAGATTTATAACAAACAATGGTGGAACTGGATTTTTAAATGGAACTTTAGATACTAGCAGATTTCAATTAGACTTGAGTTATAGTTTGACAGATCTACATTTTCCAACAGGAGATATTTTAGCCGATCCATTTAATCCTACAGGTAGATTTGACGATACTTCTGGTGAAATATCTTCTGGATTGAGCGAATGCGTCACGGTAAATAATTCAGGTGAAATTAATATTTTAGATACTTTATTTCACTCTTATTTTGGCTATCTTGGAAGTAAAACAAATTTAATACCTGACACATCTGGATGGTCAGATTGTGGTATAATAATAAATGATAAACTTGGACATGAAAAGCTTTTTCAAATTCAATTAACAGCAATCAATTCAATTCCAGGTGGAATTCCAGCAACTCTAAGTTGGGACTATTCAACAGGTAGTTACGGAATGTTTTGGATTGGGTTTACTTTAAATGTAACTGATGCTGGTGGAGGCGAAACAAATGTACCTATTAACTTATTAATAATAACATAAAATGGCGGCAACAATACCTATAAGTTATTACAATTCTTTTATTGCTAAAAAAACTATATCTTTAGTTGGATCCAGTGAAACTCCTTATCCGGTTTGGCCAGGTATTTTTTATTCTCCTTATAAAAATGGTACTTTTCCAATAAACGCCAATATTAACTCTACTCAAACAGGTGGTAGAAATTGGTTTGTTGAAGAAGCTAGAATAAAAGGCGGATATAATAACACAAGCGTAGATTTTGGAGTTAAAGCATACTTAAATGAAGATAATCCAGTTCAATTAAATAGATTTAATTCTATAATATACTCTGGTCTTTTTAATTCTACAACAGGCTTTAATGAGACTAATGTATTTTCTGTTGGAGAAAGTATAAGTGTGTCTCTAGACCCTTCTAACGGCTCAATACAAAGACTATTTGCATTAAACAATGATTTAACTATATTTCAAGAAAACAAAGTAAGTAAATCTTTAATAGATAAAGATGCTATTTACTCTGCCGAAGGAGCAGCTACTTCTGTCAGCTCAACAACTTTAGTTATAGGTCAAAACGTGCCTTATTTAGGTAGTTATGGAATAAGCAAAAATCCAGAAAGTTTTGCAACTTTTGGTTTTAAAAGATATTTTGTAGACAAGTATAGGGGCAAAGTAATGAGATTGTCTAGAGATGGCTTAAGTGAAATATCAGCAAATGGTATGGAAGATTTCTTTAGAGATCAAACAGAATTAATAAATGAAGGTTTTCAAAGATTTAATGTTGTTACCTCTAGCAGTACAGCAGCTGGAGTTACAACCACTGTTAATGTTACAGGAGCAAATATAGCTAATCTAGAATTAGGCATGACTGCTATTGTATCTGGACTAACTACTCAAGCTTATATAACAGATTTAAACACCACTACAAACGTGGTTACACTATCTCAAAATGTTACTATTCCAGTGTCTGACCCGCAAAAAACAGAAATAGTTTTTTATAAATTTGTTAAAGATAAAATTGAAGGAGCTTGGGACGTTAGAGATAAACAATACGTTGTTTCGTTTCAAAAAGCTAAAACAGATATAAGTTTTAATGAGTCTTTTACTTTTTTAAACGAACCTTTACAAATAAAAAACACTTCTACTTTGACTTTTGATGAATCTGTTAGAGGTTGGAGTAGCTACTATACTTATAGACCTAACATTATTTTTAGCTCTAAAAACAACTATTATTCGTTTAAAGATGCTAAATTGTGGAAACATCACGATGAAAGTGTGATTAATAATAGAGGTACTTTTTACAACTCATTTAAAGAATCTAGTGTTGTTTTTGTAATAAACAATAATCCTTCTATTAATAAAGTTTTTCAAACAGTAAACTACGAAGGAGATAATGGTTTTCAAATAAGCTATTTTAGATCTGATTTTCAAAGATTAGACGTTAATCCAGGTTCAAATCCACCAGCTTATGGAAACGAGTATCAAGATACAACACCAGTTGTCTATAGTTACGATCAAGGATTATATACAGATACAATTACAGGTCAATCTTTTAGAGCTGGTTTTGATAGAAAAGAAAATTTATATGTATCAAACTTGATAAACAATAGTACCGTTAGACCAGCTGAGGTTATATTTGGATCTTCAATAAGCGGTATAAAAGGATATTTTGCTACAGTAAAAATATCAACAGATAACTA
>Ga0209337_1001219_pt1 | contig 19845 bp, 23 predicted proteins | sample LinPmetageLP53_FD_184044 | JGI IMG/M metagenome (GOLD analysis project Ga0209337, IMG submission 184044) | Marine viral communities from the Pacific Ocean - LP-53 (SPAdes) (version 2) | ecosystem: Environmental > Aquatic > Marine > Oceanic | place: Pacific Ocean | collected 2010-02-08 | reverse complement strand
CTGAATAAGATTACTAAGGTTGATGATGGTCAGAAGTGTGGATTGGTTCTGATAGGGTACAGAAAGAGGTCGTTAGACTTTGATAACTTTGTAGGTGGCTGCAAGCAACTCATAGATGCCCTGTCAAGGGAAGGGTTCATATGGGATGACAATATGAAGTATTTAGGGATACCTACCTTCATACAGGAAAAATGTGAAGATACAGAGCCATATGTAGTTATAACCAGGAGTATTATAAAATGAATGGGGAAAAGTGAAGAGTAAGGAAAGGGAAATAATAGGGTTAATCAACTCTTTAAATATGTTTGATGGTAAATTAAAAGAATACACTCGAAAGATGTCAGGGTTCGATGCTTATATTTATAAGGAGTGTATTGTAGAGATAAAGGATAGAGAAGAATATTACAATGAGGCAGCAATAGAGTTTGGTAAATATTGCTTTAATACACAGTTTGCTAAATTGAAAAGCCTTAATTCGTTTTATGTTTGTAGAATGGAAGGCTATTTATATAGATGGGATCTACTCTACCTTAAATCAATAAATTATAATTTTAAATGGCATTGGAGATGGATGCCACAAACTACTGAATTTGGCAAAACTGAAAAGGTTGAAAAGTATGTAGGCTACGTTAACGTACGAGATGGAGATAGCTTTGAAGCCAAATTACCAACACTCCCTAATCTTTAATTTAACATTATAAACATTGTTTGCCACTTGGTCATATGTAAGTGATTTCATATCAAATCTTGCGATTGCAAATTGGTCAGGATTATTATTAGCCCCATCAGGCTGAAATATAAATGGTAAATGTCCACCCATAGTTTTGTTCCATACTTGAGAGAAGAAATCATTACCATCTAAAATGTTAGAAGTAAATCCATATAAATCATCACTTGAATCCTCAGGTGTAGCTCCTCCTGCTGATTGTCCTATAGAACCTTCAGGATACCCTACTTCAGAGCCAATAGTTGCAGCATAACTTGTACTTGCATTTACAGGGAATACGTCTGAGTCTGACAAATAACTAAAAGATAAATCCCATACCCTACGACCACTACGAAGATTAGATGCTCCACCTAATTGCCAAGCACCTGCACTACCCCAATCAGCAGGTTTAGTATAAGAAGCATTAGATAGAGTGCTTCCACCTTTCGTTTGGACAGTCTTAACTCCATCATATTCATAGGACAGTTTAAGATTAAGGTCAGGTGAATGTGGCATTTCATATACCCCACCTACCACAACAGACCCTAATTTAAGATTAACCCCAGATGTATAGGAATACCCCCCTTCAATGTCATTATTTAGGTAGCTTGTTGCCCCAATAGGGTTTATTTGTATTCTCCATACATTCGTATCACGAGTGCTATATTTTACCATAGTAAAGCCATCATACGCAGGATTTATTTGGTAATTTGTCCCTGCATTAACTAAGAGCCCACCAGAGGCAACATTATAAGTATTGTTATCAGGAGTTCCAGTATAGGCATCCCATTGATACCAACCACTAAAAGAAGCAAAGTTATGTCCCAATATAGAAGTATGATATGTTTGATTAACAGGGAAATTGAAATCATCACTTTGAAAATATATAGTATCATTTCCGTGTTGCCCATCAATGGCAATTTCTACGCCATTAGAGGGATTTAACCCAAATAGATTATTCATTTCCCCTGAAACTACATTCCAATTAGTTGAATCTTGAGTAACACTCATATGTATACCATTAGCCCTACGCCACGATAATTCATCCATATAAAAAACAGGTGTGCCTACATTCTGATATGCCATTAATATCCTCCTCCACCACCTGAACTACTACCACCACTTGTAGAAGGAGCTGTAGTTGTGGCTTGTCTAATTTGTGAAATTTGTCTTCTTGTAATTGGTTTTCTATCTTTAGGTGGATATATATTTACAGACTCTTTAGTATGTACTCCACCTGTCATAGCCATACCATCTGAATGTATATGTATTAGTTCATTAGCAGGTACTGGACTATCATCACCATATAGATACTGACCTTCTGCTTGTGTTTTAATGTTGTTATTTACCACAATGCTATGCTTATTAAATCTTTGCCTACCACCTGCAACATAAGTTCCATTTCTTGTTCCCCAAAGTGAACCATCATCTTCCCATTTCTCTCTGTCTAATTCCCAGTAATCAACACCTTGCAGTGTAATACGTTCTCTCTCCATTACACCACCTTGTGCTGACTTGCAAGACAAGATTCTTAACTCACCTACATAATTGAATAAATCCTGTGGCATATCTGTACCATCAAGCATTACACCTATAATCTTGTTTTTATTTGCAGATAAGAAAAGATTATCAGGACTACTTATAATTCTGATTGAGCCTTTATATCTTAACTCAAAACCCTGAGAGTTACCATCAAATAAAACTTCACCATTTCCATAAGTAATCATATCAATTATCCACTATATAATTCACTAAAGTAACAATATCCAAGACATTTACAGTCTCATCATCATTTATATCAGCATTTGCAAATTGCTGTTCATCAAATACATTATTACCTAATGCATTTTGCACCATTAGAACCACATCTAAAACATTTACATCCCCATCAAGATTAGCATCCCCTAATGCTCCTGTATATGGAGGGCTTGGTTGAAAAGGATTTGCCGCAGGCAGAGCAGCTATATATTCTAATGGAGCGTATGGTGTAAATGTAATAGTTTCACTTGAATAGTTTGTTAGCTTTACACAATGCGTATAAAGATGAGCAAGAAGACTGCCACTTTCAGGGTTTTCAATAATGGTAGATTGGTCTGTATTGCCAACATCTCCCCCCATAAAAAACATATTCATATCGTGTCGTTCATTGCTTGCGTTTATATCCCCAAGCCAGTATATATACCAAGATTCATTCTGAAAGTCATTAACAAATTCCATTTTCATTGCTACATAGGGTAACTCAGGAACAGAGTACCAAGACTCTACATCTGCAATCATCGTAGGGGCATTGTTCATAAATGGTTGTTCGTGTGTCCCTTGATAAGACGATATTATTCCATCCCCCACATCATCAACATTAAATGATTCAGTCAGATTAGGACTAAATTTATTGAGATTCATTAATCCCCCTAGACTATTATCACTGTCTTGTGGTGTAGTTCCATAATAGTCGTCAGGCTGTAGCTTAAAAAGTACAGTTGTGTTTGGAGCAATATCTATACTATCCAGAAAAGTGTTTGCAAATGGTGTCAATTCTAATGCTGGGGGTATTACAATAGTATCAGCATCAGGGAAATAAAACTCACCTTCTGTATCGCCTTCATCTGTCCCATCAAGCCAAGCACTATCAATAGCATTATCTGATAGATGGTGTAATTGCATACACTCAATAGAAACAGAATCTAAATTCTTAGTAGTAGCAGTAACCATAAATAGAGGATAGTAATATTGTCCATTAGGTGCTTCTATTCTTCTGTAATCAATCCCATAAGCCTTTACGCCTTGAAATAAATCCCTGAATTTGACTAAATCACCAATCTCTAAATTGATATATTGTAATGGTAGTTTAACATTAAATAGTAGATGGTCGTTCCCGTATTGGGCTAATAAGAAATTTCTAAGATATAAGGCAGTCCAATCATATCCTTCTTCAGACCTTATGTATGGAGATTCAAACTCTAAAACAGTTTCCCCTGTGTCTGTTATCCCATAATATTCATTAAATGCAGCTTGACCAGCTACTAAATCTCCCCCAATGTCAAGATTTTTAAGATAACTATCTTGTGCATAATCCTTATTGTAAGCCACAGTTACTTTCCTGTGAATCTGTTCAGGCTTAGTTTTCTTAAATGAGTAAGATATAACTTCTGATTCCTTAATTAGATGAGCATTTTCATAATCCCCCTTCTCAACATCATCAACAATATCTGAAACAGTATAACTATCTTTAATTGTATTAAATCCAAAAGTCCCATCATTCTTAAATTTAGGGAAGCACTTAGTGGACCTGGCTATATCTTCAATAAGTTTCTTGGAGTTTATTTTCTTATTTACAGTAAAACCAAACTTCCAACCATCGTGTGCTGCCTTTGCTTCTTTATATTCAGCTTCATCAATAGCATCGTGTCCAAGTTCACTTCTAACTAAATCATAAATAATATCAATAGGGTTTTCAATAAATGCAGTAACAGGGGGTATCCATACAGGCACTACAATCTCTCCTGCAATCCCTAAATCAATTATTTCAGTCCCCATATACCCTTCTGCATAGTTCATATCTTCATCAGGATGGTCATCATATGTTTGTATTCTGCCTTTTACATTAGCGTAGAAGTCATTGTTAAATAATTTAACTGCATCATTTTCTACTATAAGGCTTATTTCATCTATATTACCTGTAATATCTACTCTATGATAAGCGAAAGAGTCACCAGCAGGAAACTGATAATCCCCAACTGTTCTAAACTGAATAGCAAAAGTATTATTTACATACCCATTAGAGCCAATACCTCCTGAGAATAATACTACTGGCATATCAAGCCCATAGTTTGATGGGTAACCAATATCATAAAAATTGAATTTTATATCTGCCGTACTTCCATCATACCCATCAGGTGGCACTACATTTCCACCAGCTCCATATGAAAGAAAGCCAAATACTTCCTGTATAATATCAGCGTGGGGGCAGTCTTCTCTCCATATCAGTTCATAAATACTATCATAAAATGGACTTACACTTGTTGCATCTCCAGAAGTCCCCTTTAACCCATTGTGGTGATTTACCTTTAATACCTTATCTCCTAAAAGGTTTGGAAGGTTATGCCCATTAACCTTAAACCCAATTATTTTATTATTTCCATCAACAGTATCGTGTCTTGGAGTAACATCAAAATTTAAAGATAATAATAATTTTTCGTTATTTGATGCATTTCCTTCTCCTGCAGCATTAAGATTTTCAGAATTTCTTTGTCCCAGAAGCCCAATATCGTTTGTATCATCACTACCATCAGTAATTGCGTTAATGTTTGCTTGAGTGTATCCAATGTCTAAATAATCAATTCCTAATAAAGTTGAGTCGTGTTTTGTATTTGTTATAGAGAATATTGGTCTTGCAATCTGCCTACACGCTAATGTTACTTGGTCAAATCCAGTCCCAACATCTTCTGCTCCTAAGCTAATACCACTTAATATATCTGGAAGTAGCTCTATCGAGCTTTCTCCTTCTGCAGGTGCTGCATATTGCCCCCCTCGTACTACATAATGAATTTCCCCATCTATATCTACCTGTAATGGGTCAAGGTATATATCCTCATCTGAAGTGTTACGAAAGCCTGAATAAGTAGTTTTAAATTCTTTAATATCTCTTGAGTCTGCTTGGTATTTACTAAAACTATTACTTATAACTAAAGGGCTTTTATCTACAATTCCATACACCATTGGTATAGGCTTATTCTTGTACTTATCAGGAATGCTATCACCACCTCCTAAATATCCTACTACCCCATTTTGGTCTTCTTTTTGTGGTAAATCCTTATGTGCTAATTTCTCTGTTAAATCTTCAAGTTCTATCTTGACTTTAGTGTCATCGTGGGATATTCTTCTTATGATGCCTTGATAAACCATTTGGGTCATTTTATCTCTTATGCTTTGGTCTGCATAATCGCCTGATGATTCACTCACAGGCTTTGTATATGCTTCATAAAAAGATGTATCAGTTACTCCATCTATATATCCAATATTAAGTATGGTTGAAAAAAATTCCACAGATGGCGATACAAATTGGATGCTTACTTTAAAGTTAATTAAACTTGTGTCAGAGAGTATATCAGTGAACCTTTTCCCTTCATATTCAATATTAGATATATCTAAAGATACATTGGATATTTTAAACTTTCCTGATTCAATATCTATTGATTCTTTAATAGAAGGAATATTTAAAAGAAGGGGCTTAAAATAGTATGGGTTCTTAAAATCTTCTTGAGCTATATAAGAATTACCAACAGGGGGATGAGATAAAGATATATTATTAGTTGATAAAAAAATAGAATTTTCAAAAGGATTGTGTAGTTGCCCCACTGTTATACTTACAGGCTCAATAGTAACTATTGGGTATAGCTGTGTATTCTGTCCTTGTATGTCATCTTGAAAAGACATTAAGCAACTCCTATATCAGCACCACGTCTGATTGCTTCTTTAATCATTGGGATAGCTTCATCTTCTATGAAGTCTTGGGACATTACATTACCTGCAAAGGATATGTTTACACTACCACCACCTCCACCTGCGTTGATCCTATTCATTGCTTCTAATCCAACAGATTCTACTGCACTTCTTTGCATAACAAATTCACCTGCTTGTGCAAGAATAGGCACATTATCTTGCCCTTTAACCATTCCTCCTGTTGCAAATCTTTGCACACTCCCATCTTCTTTTATATGACCACCCTTATGAGCAACACCCATTGCCCCTAATGCTCCTGCTGCAAATCCCAATCCTGGAACTAAAAGCCCTATAGCTCCCCCCACCAAGCCTCTCACTCCCATTTGAATTGCAATATCTCCTAATATCTTTCCTAATTTAAGTTTTTCAAGATTTTCACCCTCTATAACCATTCTGGATAGTTCATCTGCAAGCATCATTGTAGCCGAAGTAGCGAATTTAGTAGCAATAGTTACGTCTTCGAGAATAGGGACTTCTTTCTTTTTTTCTTTATTAAAGTCTACTAATAATCCTTGAAGGTGAGCCATAGCTATAGCCAGTTCATTTGTTACCCCAATTTCCTGTGCAATTAAATCAAGCCTTGCTATATCATCTATTATAGCTTGTTTCTTTGCTTCGTGAGTTTGTTTATATATATTATTCAAGAAAATTAATTGATGTCTTTGGTCTGCAAACCCTTCAGACACCTTAAATTGGGATTCTGTAACCCACTCTGATGTTATTTCAAAACTTTCGCCTATTTGTTCATTTTGATCCAAGGTTGACGATTTGAAAACCCCCAATTCCTCTCTTGATTTCCTAATTCCCTTTCTAAATCTATCGCTACCAAAGAAAAATTCTTTAAACCCACCACCTTCAAGTTCCCCTGCAAATTCCATTGCCTTATGTAGCCTGATAAAATCCCTCGTATTTTCCTTTAAATTTTCTGACATCTCTTGAGAGCCATCAATCGCACCATTCATCATCTTTGCCCATTCACCAAGTGCTGAAACAGCTGTAGATATAAACGATCCTGTTTTGCTAAAAGCAAATGTCTTTGAAATAAGCTCCCCAAGCTCTGTTGTTGCATTGACTGTTGATGCACCTAACTTATCATATGTATCCTGAAGCCCAAGAACTTCTTCATTCAATAGCCCAACCTTTTGCCTTGCAGATTCCATAGTAGCAGTCAAAAAAGCCTGCTTCTTTTCTGCGTCAGAGAGTTTGTCTGCAGTTGTGCCTAATTCATTAGCATAAGACTCGTATGCCTCATCAGCCTTAACAATAATACCAATATTGTCAAGCATAAGGCGAGATTGCCTACCAATACCAGTAATAAGTGATTCAACAGAAGATTTGGTATCTCTACCCAATGCACGACCAAGCCTCTGAGCTATATCAAACATCTCTGCCATTTCATCAGAGTTCTTACTTACCCCAAGTATCATAGCATTATTAGCCTGTTGGAATAAATCCATTTCAGACATAGTTCCATTAGTAGCTTTCTTTAGCTTAGTCATAGCAATAGAAGCCTTTTCGCTACCACCTGATAAAGTGCCAAAAGCCATCTCCATAGCTTCTATTTTAGCTGCTTGCTTTGTGAAATCTATAAGTTGCTTAATCCCCATAGCCATAGCAAAATTAACAAGAAGTATTTTAGAACGCATTGTTGCAAATGTATTATTTAATAGTCGACCACCTTTAGCCCCATCTCCTGCTGCTTTAGGGAAATCTTCCCCTGCCTTCCTATTTAGCTCTGCCTGTGCCTTTGCAAGTTTATCAATTTGGTTACGAAGTTTCTCGCTACCTGTCCCTTTAAAGGCTATTGTTATATTATTTTTTTGAGCCATCTATAAGATCCTTTTCTTTCTTTGCAAGAGCATTCTTGATAACAAAAGATTTCTCAATCCACTTACCAGGTTGGTCACCATATGCTCCACTATATGCAGGAACTCCAAATTCCTTGCAGTAAATATATCTTTGTATGTCTTTCTGATGTTCATTCTTTAATACTTTGTTCCTACAAGCAAAAAAGGGCAACTGAGAATTGACTGACTTAGCTACATCAAACTCATTACCCTTATTATTCATTTGCTTAGTTTCCTCTATAAGAAGGTCAATTACATCCCATACATCCTCATCACAGGTAAATTCACGCATAGGGCGTTTACCTTCAATGAGAACTGGTACTTGAGCCTTATATGGGTAGTCGTGATAATTACACCCTCCACAACCATCAGCAATTACATTTATTTCGAGTTGGAGGGCTTCTCTTCCCCCAAGAGCAATCCTTCTTGCATCTTGAGAAATACTTCAGTTCTTTCTTCAAAGGTTAGTCCTCTGATAAATTTATCAGAAGAATCACCATCGAGTCCTCTACGCAACCAAAATGTGATGGTTGAGTGCATCATCTCCACACCTTTGGCATTGCCTTTAGCATCAAACTGATATTTAACCTTATCTAACATTTCATCCCTATCATCTAAGGATACGTCTTTAAGTTTAACTTCTCTGCCTGAGTCAAGTTTTAACTTCATTTTACCTCTTATTTAATATATTAGTTTGAATAAATAGTCTAATCCACTATCTACTGCTTTTCCTGAAACATCTAACATCATAATGTCACCTTCAGATATTGCAACATTTGTTATTGCATAATTATTAACAAATATACTACATCCATCTGAATTTGGTATATAAAGACCCTCTCCTGCTTCTCTAATCGAAAAATCATCTATATAAACTACCCCACTTGCATCTCCTGTAAGTTTCAAAATAATATAGGTACTTGTAGCAACAGCAGTAAAATCTGTTTCAACCAAGAACCAACCCTTATCAGAAGTTACTCCATTTGTATTGTCTGCCAAAACAGTAACTGGATAGCCTGAATTTGTACTTGCACGAACAGTAGTTCCTGCATATAATGTTGCAATATTAATATTGGTTGTCGCTTCATTTAGCCATATACAAGCCCTATACCTTTTCCCTATAGTAAGCCCATTTGCATAATAACTTAAATAGCCTGTAGTTGCATCTAAGTCTAATTTCCCTGACGATGCCCCTGACCTTATAAACCCTTCAGTAGTTGTTGTATTTTGCACAAGTGTTGTATTTTGACCCGTACTCTCAGGTTCTGTAAGCCACGCATCTTCGTCTGAGGCGTGTTTTGTAACCGTTGCAAAAGTACCGTGTGCATCAGGGATTATTTGTGATGACCCTGTAGCTGCTGTCTGACTATCAAAAGTATTAATAAACTCATCAGTATTACCATCATACTTAACCTGAGAATCAAAAGCTACAGAACACTCTTGTCCACGAGCTATAACTTGAAACCCACTTTGTCCTGCTCCTACAAATACTGCAGGACAATCAACGTTCACACTAAAAGATTTTAAAACACAGTCTGTATTTAGTACCTTTAAGGCTGTTCCATCTGAACCATCAACTGTATCAGTAACTGCAACTATATTACCCATATTAATGGTATCAGTATTTACATAAGTATTTATTGACGTAAGTACAGCTGCTGTAGCATCGTCTAAATCTATAGCGTTTGAACCTGTCTGGAAGGTAGCACTAAATTTATATAATCCCCCATCAGTATCCGTATCAGCAGATAGTTGAAAATTGGTACACACACAATCAATTAATTCTAAATTTGTTCCATTGGTTACGTCAGGAGCAGCAATTACAATAGTAAATAACTGACAATCATCCATAGTTGCTTCACCTACCCCCATCTTGGTAGCCTGATTAGATGAAGGGGCAAAGTGACTTGGGATAATTGATGCACTATTAGCAGTATGTGTCCCAACTTGAGCTAAATTCATTAATGGGAGTTTATGACCATCATCTTTGTGCATAATCCCTGTAAATGTTACCTCTTTTACAGATAAAGTCCTATCCTGTTGGAAGTCTTTACTCTCAAGTGTACGCCCATCTCTTGGGGATACATTTTGGAAATTATTTAAAGATGGAGCTGATATACTATCAACATCCAACTGATACATTCCACTCCCTGCTACTGATGTTCCAAAAGCAGCTTGGTCTTTAATAAGAACCTTGAACTCCTTTGGTGAATATGATATATTACTTGCCATAATTTACTCCTTAAAAGTCTAAGTCTAATAAAGCAGCTCCATTGTCAAGAGCCTTTATTGAACAATCTAACATCATAACATCGCCTTCACTAAAAGCCACGTTAGTAAACACTCCATCTCGTATTATAATCCCACCTGCACTTGCAGCTGCCATCTGAAACATAAAATCAGTAGCCATAACTTGAGTTTGTGTGTCAAAATCATTAATAAATCCCTTTGTATCGTCATCATATTTAATTTGGCAATCAACAGTTACAGAACACTCTTGTCCACGATTTATAATTTCATAGCCTCCTGTGTCTAACTTATTCCCTATAAATACAGCAGGATTATCTATTGTCAATGTAAAAGAATTTAAAGCTAAATTTGCAGCATTATAAATCTCTACCCCTGTAACACTTGATAACTTAAACAAGTCTGTATTTACATAAGCTGTCCCACCTGAATCAGTATTATCAGCAAAATCACAAGGGGAACCTGTTTGTATAGTGGCAGACCATTTATATTGACCTCCATCAGAATTAATATCTGATGACAATGTAAGGTTTGTTACCACACATCCTGACATTTCTATATTTCTAGTATTATCTGTAGGGTCAGGGGATTTTAAAACTAATGTAAATGTATCAAAATCTGCTGCTGCAACATCTGATGTTTGACCATATTTCAATGGTTCAGGACTATATCCTGTAGGGACAGTAAAGTTCTCCCCTGCCTCTGATGTTATATTTTTAAATAATCCTTTATGTCCTACATCATCGTGAAATATCCCTGATAGAGATATTTCTACAACTCTTAAATTATTGTCTTGGAAAAAATCTTTTGATTTGAGGGTTCTTCCTCCACTACTTCTTGGGCTTAAAGATTGAGTAACATTTAGGCTTGGCATACTTATGCCATCAACATCTAATTGATACATTCCTGAAGCTGCGTTTGCAGTGGTCCCACACGTTCCTTCTCCTATTACCCAAACTTCCCATTCCTTTGGTGAGTATGCTATACTACTTGCCATTTTTTACTCCTTCTTTCTTTTTAGTTGTAGGTTTTACTACTTTCTTTTTAGTAGTAACTTCTACTACTCTATTAATAGCTCTTGAAGGGATAGACTCAACTTCTACTGTTTCCCCTGCATTTAAATTAGCCCAAATATTAAAAGGGAAACCCTGATGTGAGCCTGAACTCTCTAAGCATTCACCTTCTTTTAATTTAATTTTCATAATTACCTCTTATATGTGAAGATGCTGACATTTCCACACCCAACTAACTATATAAACATTTTCTTCTTCATCTGTACCAAGTTCAGTAGATTCAAACCTGCAATTAAATGCACTACTACTATCTGCCAATGTCATTGATATATTATCGTGAATCAATGCTTCTGTTCGTGATACAAATCTTAAAATATGGTCAAGGGCAGTCTTCTTGACATTGACCCCTGAGAAAACATAAAAAACATTTACAGTAAATTCTCTTGTTTCAGAAGTAACCATATAATCAAGTAACTCACTACCCTGTGGGTCAAGACGTATATACTGACTGCTTGACGCTGAATCCTCATCACCTACAAATACAGGTAAAGTATTGCCATATTCAGCACGAAGAACAGACCTTAGTTTATCAAGGATATTCTTCCAATTATTTTCAAATGTGCCACCTGATGTTAAAGTAGGCATCTAATACCTTCGAGTCATTCTAATAGGTTTTAATGAATTAACATCAACCTCTTCTGACCATCCCTGAACTTCTACTTCCCAAGTATCATTAACAGTAGCAGTAGAATCAAAATCTGTGCCTGAGAATCTTACTTGTAAGCCACCTGCTAAAGACTGATAATCACCATTAATAATTTCAGTAGTAACAACCTGGCTACCTTCATTCATACCAAGTTTATCACCATCCTTTACCCATACAGAGTAGGTGGCAGTCCCAATAGCCCCACCTGTTGTATCTATCTTAATCTTAATTAAATCGTATGTACCACTATAATGCCCTCGTGTATCTACAGGTCTAACTGTGCCACTAACTGTACCAACATCTCTAATAACACCCTTAGATGAATCAGAAGTGTTCTGCCAAGATAGTCCTGCCTTACCATTATTTAAAGCATCAACATTCTCTTGTGCTTCAGCCATAAAAGCAGAAGCCATCTCACTCGTTGGATCAGAGGCTCTAATCATAAGAGCAGCACATAGAAGTGCAGTAGTCCGAATAATCATATAATCAAAGTTGCCTGACTTATCTTTAAATTGATTGGCAGGTAAATTAGGGTCTAACTTTGAATCTAAATATCTACTTGCATCAGTTCTGAATTGAGTTACCATAGCAGTAAACTCTTCTCCTGCCTCTATCAGTTTATCAGCAGGTGTACTTGCTGAATAATAATAAAGTACATCCTCTGCTGAGTTATAAAACCACTCACCCTCAACATTTAAATCAGTATGGGCAGACTGTGCTGCACCTAAATCTTCACCATCTGCAAATAGCTGTGAAACTAAACCACTATTATGAGAGGCATATTTATTGGTTGATACTGTTGTCCATCCAAAAACCTGAACCTTAGTATCAAACTCATCAAGCTGTGGAAATACACGCTTTAATTCTTTATGGGTACAGTAAATTGGTGCAGTTGCCATTTATATCTCCTTTAGGCAAGCACAAATGTGCCTATTTAAACAAAAATTGTGCCTGTAATTTAAACCATCTCTCCTCATAAAAGCAAATCTACCACGCTTTACAAGACCAGTATCTTGCCTGTGTTTTTGAACCAGGTGTATCACACCTATGTCTTGCTCTAAATGACTTCCTTCTTGCAGGAGATGACTTTCTTATTCTCATATTTGGATCACCAAAAGTTACTCTTTTAACTCGACTTCCATCCTTGACATAAACTTGGGATTTCTTTCGACCATATCCTGCTTGACCTTTAGTAATTCTTGAAGGCTTATTAAGTCTAACGCTTCTTCCTTTGAACTTTGCCATACTTTTTGCCTTTCTTCTTTTTCTTCATTTTCTTATAAGCCATTATTTAACCCCTATTATATCAATAGTTGTATCAATCTTTGGGTTTACGCTTCTTGCTGAAATTGCTGCTATAGAATTTCCAAGTGTTGTCGTAAACTCTGACCCCCCTGAAAGAGCAGAACCATAGGTAGCACTTATAGCAAAGTGAGCATTAGGTGGGCATCCTGTTATATCAATAGCTCCTGTTTCATAATTAATAGTGCCATTACAAGCCCCTGAGATATTTCCGTGACCATCATCATAGAAGAATGCACCAACATTAGGACTTGATTGATTTGTTACCTTATCATAAATAACATCATCAGGAAGTTTAGCCACTACTGGAGCTTCAATAGCACCTACAGCCATCACAAACCTACCTACACCAAATATGGTTGTTCCACTTGCAGGAGCAGTTACTGAGATTGCAGAGGTAGATAATCTTTGTCCTGAAGTAAATCTAATATCACCATTTACTATTCCAACTGTTACTCTCTTATCAAGTAAGTTAGATGAAGTAGTGTAATATTGTACATCTAAAGCATCTTGAATCTTTCTAAGGATTCCATCAGAGCCACCAAACTTAGTATTACTTGAAGTAGTAAATGCTAATGTATGGTCTGAGCCACCATCACAAGCTATATCAATGGCATAAGCAGTTGATGCTGCGAGTCCTGATTCTGTTGAGGCTGTGATACCTGACATACCTAATTCTTGATACCCTGCTGAATAGAATTTACCTGAGATAGAGCCTGCAACAAACCCATCTGCAACTGCATCACCTTTACGCCCATAAGATATTAAATTCATCGCTTTATATCTACCTGAGCTGTCAGTTTGAGCAGTAGAATATTTATCAAAGTCTGCATAAGCATTGAAGAATGGAAGCCTTATAGCTACATCATCAGCGTGAGTTGCAGCAGTTGAGCCATACAGCCCTCTAACGATTGTACAGGTACTATTAGCTAAATCTGCCCCTGTTCCAACAGCAGTAACTTCACATATCTCATCTTCAATTCTAATTAAATCTCCAACCTTAAAAAATTTAGAATGTCCATCTTCCAAGTTAAGAACAGTATGTGCAGCATCTGAACCCATTGTGTTAGCAGTAGCGTGGTCTAAGTCTGCTCCACTATCTGCATACATATTTGAATGAGGGAATTGATTATTTAAAGTCTGACCATTAGCAGCAGATTGGGAATTTGCGTACCCACATTGCTTAATATTAGGTAAATATACGAAATCACCTGCACCTAAAAGGTAACTATAAAAAGCTGCAGCACCATTTGTATCAGGCGAAGCTGCTGCCCACGTTTCAAACTGTATTCTTAACTCTGCCCCAACAGTCCCTGAATTTTTAATCATTATTGATTTAGAGTTATTTATTGAGTTTACCCCTTTATCAGCAGAGCCAGTAACTAAAAGAATTGGGACATCTGAATTATCTACTGTTTGTGTTAGTCTAACTGCATCTTCATAATTACCTGACTTTACAGCAGTAATTGTATCTGTTGGGGTTGTTACTGATAAATTTGTTGTAAATCTTGCCATTTTTTATTCCTTACCTTAAATGATATACTAATTGCATATTGACTGATAAATCTGAGTTTGTTCCATCCTGTGCTACACAAGCCATAATTACTTTTCCTGCATCTACATCAGCAGTTGATACTGTTAAGGCTTGATAATAAGCCTGTTCTCTACCTGCCCCTGTTATAGTAGATGGTGAAACACAATTCTCCACACCTGAAGATAAATCTCCACCTGTAGAACCATTTGCAGAATCTACTGTATAGGACATAACTGAAAACTTAACTACATCACCACCTGCTGTATCTGCCCCAAACCATACATTACAGGAGTCTATTGAAATGTTAAATGGTACATACCAATAATGCTTAACTGCAACATAAGCAGTATTTGCTATTGTTAGGGTTGTTGCAGGGGTAGAGCCTGTACCCATTGCTAATTCATTTGTGTCTGAATGATTAAAAGTAGAGACAAGTCCATACCAAGTATCAGCAGCAACAGGATTTGCCTCAGTAAAATCCATTCCAAATTCTTTTACTTGAGTATTGACAATATGCTGACCTATGCCTGCTTTGACTAAATCATTGGTAGAATCAACTTTAAGTAAATCGTTTGAATCCTTGTCATTTACTAAAAAAGTAGCAACAGAATCAGCAGCAGTGGGTTTTATTAAAGTCCTATCAGATGACATACTTAATGAACTTGCAGTTCCTTCTCCATCAACTACATTTCTTGTAGTAGCATCAACCCCACTATTGGAGTTATTCATCTGCAATATGTCTTTATAACTACTTGCTTTTGTTTTGCCTGTTAAACTCATACTATCCTTAAAATTCTTAGTGTTGAACCTTCTTTGAACATTGGTTGCCTACCTCCTGCATCAATAGTTAATGCGATATGTTCACCATTATCTATTCTGCCCATCCATCTTATGGTGGCAGGAACTGGGTCATCTCCACTATCTACTTCAAATGTTTCTGTATGCACTTTTGTGCCTAAAGTATCGGCTGCTGAATTTATGTAGAGTGATAAAACTGTTGGTTGAGTACCATTAATAGAGATTTTAGAATCACATACTACTTCATAAATCCCTGCTTTAGAAATACTAAATACTTTATTAGTATCATCCCAAGCAATATTAGGAGATGTTAAAGGTGTAGTTGCAACCACATCCCCATAAACAGTAGAACCTAATCCAAAGTTATTTTCATTACCATCTTGAGTTCCATCATCATTTAACCTTACAAATCCATATTCAGGTTGATGAGTAAAATCACCCAATACTTCTAAATTCTTAACCCTTACATTATCAGTAGATAATTCTAAAGCAGTTATAGTACCATCTGAATCCTTTACAGGCTTTAGATTAGAATCAACTGCTCTATCTATTGATAAGGCTTTAGGCATTGTCTGAGCGAAGACCTTCCACAAACTTTGCGATACCAGTAACTAAAATATTGTCAATAGCATCTATACAATAAGGCTCAATAGTCTTATTCCAAACTTTCTTAGTCCATTTCCACTTGCCTAACCCCAATGTACACAATACTCCAAGACTATACATCCAAGAGCCAAACTTAGCCTTAATTGTCTTATTAGGTATCTTCTTCAATACAAAGGCAGTTGCTACTCCTGCCACACCTACACCTGCGTAAGCTGCTACTTTAGTTGTTGCTAATGCTGTTAATGATGCTACTGAAAACATATTATACTCCTAAGTTAGGGTTATCCAACCCATTTTAAGTGAAAAGGCAAATAAAGTAGCTAATACTCCTACTGATTTAGCCCCACCAACGAATTGTGACTTCCAAGCCTCTAATCGAGATACTCTGCCATTCGTTAATTTAACTTGCCCTAAAATCTCATCTACTCTGTTATGTATTACTTTAATTTTGTCGTGCATATCAGAACGCACATTGTCCACGCTACTCTTTGTCACTTCTTCGGCTCTCCATTCATAAGTCTTGAAAGAATGTCTTCAATGCCTTCAATATATCCCTTGACCTGCTTTAAATCCATCTGCGTAATCTTTTGTTGGTCTATTAATTTTATAAGGATACCCTCAAGCCTTCTAAATTGATTTTCTAAATCATCAACTAATTCTTTTTGAATCCAAGTTTGTTGTTTCCAAATGAAGTAGCCGAAAGCTATTGTGATTGCGATAGGCAGTCCATACTGGTCTATAATTGTTAAGTCCACTACTTATTACCATCAATCACTTCACCCCAAAGAGATGTTTTGCCATTAATAATTTGAATAATGTGTACTGTAAATAAGCCTGATTGGAAAAAATCAACAATAGCAAATGCGTGACTCCAATTAATCTTCCTGCCGCCAAGCCAAGCATTCTTCTCACCACTCATATCTTTTAAGCAACCAATGCTCCAAGCACTCTTGACTCCATCCATATGTGTCACACTCGTTTGCTGAAGATCGTGGTGATGACCATACATTACATTTGCCCCTAATCTTGCCAGGTGGTTTCTTGTATGATTCATTGTCCCGAAATGATGTCCGTGATAAAAGTTTAACTTTCCTATCTTTAAGAATTTTCCACATTGATGGTGCTTGTATCCTCTTCCCTTCAAATCAACTGCTTCGTCAAACTTATACTCTTTTAGATATGGATTTTCTTGTACAAACTTGTTCATCCAATCATCGTGATTCCCAACGATCATATGCTTATCTTTGCATTTGACTTTATCCAGGGCTTCATCAATGATGTCCATACCTGCATTAACATCTACTACATCTTGGTCTATAAATGGGAGTTGGTATTCGAGGGGTGGTCGTTTCTTCTTGCTCCATTGCCAATGAGAGCATCCAGACCACTCACCAACATCTCCAAGGTCAATATAGATGTCAGGCTTAACTATTTCTATTGTCTTACATAAAACTTTAATGCTTGGCATATCAGCCAAGGGGAAGTGCTTATCAGGTGTTACTATTGCCCTTCGTACTGGACTCTTCTTCATATAGACTCCTTATGATGTTACTCATCTCTTTAGCACGATTAGGCGTTTGTTTCGCCCACTTGCTATCAAGCATTTCATCTGCAGCCTTCTCCCAATCACCATCTTCCATAGCTTTCAAGGCTTTCTTAAATTTTGATACTCCTGTAACCCCCAACTGATAGCACATCTCCATCAGAACACTTTTGCACTCTGATGGGAGGCTATCAAAAAATGGGAATTTACCCATAACACTTCTACCTAATATGCGAAGTTTTCTGAGGAGGATTTCATCGCATAAATCTTCTTGTAATACTAAATCTTTTATTGCAAATCCATACCCTATAGTAGGGATACCAAGAGAATCGTCATAAACGTGTTCAACAAATCCCTCGTGGTGCTTAATGCTTTCTAATAAGTCTTTCATTTAGACCAATCTATCTTATCGTAATTCTTTTTGTATTTCTTATCAATCTGATAACTGAACCTTGGAAAATCACCCTTGCCACTTTGGTTCTTACCTAAAGATTCAGCAGTAAATTTCTGAACTCCACCATTTCTTATTTTTTTTGATAAATCTTTCATATAATCCTTTATCATATAGGGGGCTTTCGCCCCCCATATAATTATTAAGCTGACTATCGCCTATGAAGCGTTAGTTAGTTTATAGCCCTTCTTATTAGATGCACTATCTATAAGTTTAGCACCATAAATCATATCAGCTACGACTTTAGTACCAAGAGCATCAATACTGTATTCAGATTGAACTCTTACATCTTGTTGGACTGCACATACAGCAGCAGACTTATGAAAAATCGCTCCTGATATTGCTGTTCCTGCTGTAGCAACTGTATTTGACATATATACATTAATGCCAAATAGTTTGCCTATAAAGCCTTTAGTGCCACCTTCATAAAGGACTGTGCCACTACCACTTGCATCTGCTCTCCAAAAGTTTTTAGAGATACCTGCAGCAGGATCCATAATGTCAGCTGCCAATGTTGGGTTAACAACAAAAGAGCAATCGCCATCCATATAAGGAACATCATTTTCACCTAAGTTAGCAAGTGCTGCTTGAAACTCAGCTGCTAAGATTACGTCATCAGTACCTAAAGTAGCACCTTCATTAACGCCATCAAGTTCAGCCCAAATATCAGCATCTACTGCACGAGCAAGTGCTTCGCCAAACATTTGAGTGTATTTAGCCACCAAATCAGCATTTGCTTGAATTAGTAAAATATCTTCAAAAAGCATCGCATTATATTTATGCTTGTTGATTGCTAATTGAGTTACTGTAGAATGAGTAGCATCATAAGTAACTAAGCTATCAACAGCCTTGTCAGTTGAAGCAACCAAATCCATTTGTGGGATATTAACAATATCGCCTGCACCTTGCACCATAGATGAATAATCTTCAATTAAGTTTTTGAAGACTGTTCCACGTTCAAAATACCTATAAATACCTTCGCTCCATAACTCAGGAACAAACTCCAAATGGGTCGTGGTCGTACTTGCTGCACCTAATATACTATCGCCTGTATCAGCCATTGTATACTCCTATCTTAATTATTCCCTCTATCAACTGCTCTGTTGAGCCTTCAAGTAGGGTTGTTTAGTTTTTCTTTGCCGAAGCTACAATATTAGCCCAATTAGCTCTGCGTTCTCGGTCATCCATCTTTGTCCAATCGCCTACAGGCTTTTCAGGTTGTCTTGTCCCACCCACAACTTCAGGGGCGTTAGCTTTAGCGTTATTAATTTTACTGGTTACATACTCAAGAGTTTCAAAATCTAATTTAGATAGAGATTCTCTTTCGCCTTCAGGAACGCCACTCAAAAGAGCTTCACGTTTTTCAGTTTCATACTTAGACCACTTATCAGCATTCTCAGTCAAAGATTCAATCTTTGCTTCGTTTTGCTCATAAAGAGTCTTAAAGTCTTCTTTCTCTTTTAACTTGGCTTTTTCAGCTTTTGCTAATTGAGATTCAAGTTTTGCTAAACGTGCCTCAGCATCCTGTGACCTTTTACGATACTTTTTGCTCTCTGCAATTAATGCTCCTTCATCGGTCAAACCTGGAGAAGC